>OHIR01000675.1_pt1 | contig 20596 bp, 18 predicted proteins | sample 1568301 | NCBI WGS metagenome assembly OHIR01 (sample SAMEA3879539, study PRJEB24766) | human gut metagenome | biome: human-associated habitat; feature: feces | place: USA | collected 1985/1987
TGGGGATAGGGATTGAGAACAAGCACTTTTTTGAAAAAACAGACTTTTTCTACAAACTGATGGGGTTAACCGCCTGCGGCCTTCTTTCATAAACTGGCAATAAGCGAGAGAATGAAGGAGGCGTTTATGTGAGAAGTCTGGCACAGCTTGAAAGAGATGAAAAATGCAGGGTAGAACGGCTGTTACTTGCAGGAGATATGAAAAGAAGGCTTATGGACCTCGGCTTTACAAAAGGAACAACAGTCACCTGCGTGTTGTGCGGTAGCGGAATAAAGGCATATCTTGTAAGAGGTGCGGTAATTGCACTCAGAAACGAGGACGCAGATAAAGTACCGGTAAGTGAAATAAAAAACTAAAAAAATTTCGTAAACTTGTAGACAAACGGCAGAAAATATAGTATAATAAAATGACTATGGAAATAGGCGAGGGTGTGCGATACAGATATTAGCATATCTTTCGTAAAATGGGATCTTTTATCTGCTAAGGGCGGATATGAATTAAAGCCGTGTTTTTCATCGTCAAGGAAGAAAGACACGGCTTTTGTGCAGAATTGCGAGGTACTATAATGACAATTTTACTGAAAAACGGTCACGTTGTTGATTATGTGAACGGTTTTGAAGGCAAAACGGACATACTTATAAAGGACGGCTTTATCCGTGCGCTCGGCGATAACCTTGAATGCGATGATAAGAACGCAAGGGTGGTAGATTGCAACGGGCTTACGGTGATACCGGGTATATGCGATATGCACGTTCATCTGAGAGATCCCGGACAGACATATAAAGAGGATATTATTACAGGCTGTGAGGCGGCTGTCGCAGGCGGTGTTACTGCGCTTGCGTGTATGCCGAACACGAAACCGCCCGTTGACAACAAGGAAACGGTAAAATATATTCTCGACAAGGCAAAGAAAGCAAAGGCGAAGGTTTATCCTGTCGGCTGTATCACAAAGGGTATGCAGGGCAAGGAACTGTGCGACTATGACGAACTTAAGGCGGCAGGCTGTGTTGCGGTGAGCGACGACGGCAGACCCGTTGAATCTGCGAATATGATGGCGCAGGCAATGGTAAAGGCTCACTATGCGGGGCTGAAGGTAATTTCGCACTGCGAGGATCTTGAGATAATAGACGGCGGTATAATCAACAAGGGAAAGATCTCTCAGCAACTCGGCGTAAAGGGTATGAGCAGGCTGAGCGAGGATATAATCACGGCAAGAGAGCTTGCCATAGCACAGGATACGCAGATGCCGATACACATTGCGCACGTTTCGACAAAGGGCAGTGTAAACACTATAAGAGGAAATACCCATATCGGTGTTATGTGTACCTGCGAAACCGCTCCGCACTACTTTATGATGACAGACGAAAAGCTGTTGTCAAGAGATGCGGACTACAGAATGAATCCTCCGCTTCGTGAGGAGGACGATGTTATGGCGATAACCGCCGCTGTTGCGGACGGCACTATCGACTGCATAGTAACCGACCACGCTCCGCACAGCGCAGAGGAAAAGGCGGACTTTGAGAAAGCTCCCAACGGCGTTGTGGGAATGGAAACATCGCTTGCGGCGACACTGACGGGACTTTATCACACGGGTACGATAAGCCTTATGCACATAGTAAGACTTATGTGCGTCAACCCCAGAAAGATACTGGGAATTGAGGGAGGCTCGCTCGGCATAGACGATATTGCGGACATTGCAATATTCGACGCTGACGAAAGCTGGACGGTAGACCCCGAAAAGCTCCACTCAAAGTCAAAGAACACCTGCTTCAAGGGAATGACTCTTAAGGGCAGGGTAAAGTACACACTGGTAAACGGAAAAATAGTATACGAGGACAAGTAAGCTCCGATATACTTGAAATAAATAAAAAGGATGGATACGAAAATGTCAATGGATAATCTTCTTCGTGCAATCTGCGAAAAGCAGAACCCCACAGTCGCAGGACTTGATCCCAAGCTCGACTATGTGCCTCAGTACATAAAGGACAAGGCTTTCAACAAGTACGGCGAAACGCTCAAGGGTGCGGCAAAGGCGATACTTGAATTCAACAAGTGCCTTATAGACGCTCTCCACGAGGTAGTTCCTGCAATAAAGCCTCAGGCGGCTTATTATGAAATGTACGGTACGGCAGGAATGAAAACGCTGTACAAGACGCAGGAATATGCAAGAAGCAGAGGTATGTATGTTATCACAGACGGCAAGCGTAACGATATAGGCACAACTATGGAAGCGTATGCCGCAGCGCATCTGGGCAAGGTAAAGGTAGGAAACGAGGAATACGAGCCTTTTATGGGCGACGCTCTGACGGTAAACGGATACCTCGGAAGCGACGGTATCAATCCTCTTATAAAGGTGTGCAAGGAAAACGACAAGGGCATTTTCGTACTGGTAAAGACATCGAATCCGTCAAGCGGCGAGCTTCAGGATCTGCTGATAGACGGTGTTCCCGTATATGAAAGAATGGGCAATATGTGTGAAAAGTGGGGAGAGGAGCTCCCCGGCAAATACGGCTATTCGGGCGTAGGTGCAGTAGTAGGTGCGACATATCCCGAACAGATCGCCGAGCTTCGTAAAAAGCTCCCTCACACATTCTTCCTTATCCCCGGATACGGCGCACAGGGTGCAACAGCCAAGGACATTGCCGCCGCATTTGATGCGAACGGTCTCGGCGGTATAGTAAACAGCTCAAGAGGAATAATGACAGCGTATAAAAAAGAAGGCTGTGACGAGCATGATTTCGCAGGTGCGGCATTCAGAGAGGCACTGCGTATGAGAGATGAGATAATGGGCTTTGTAGGAAAGATACAGCTCCCTTAAGTGATAGAACAAAAAGAAAAATATATGAAAGGAACGAATTAAATGGACTTAAAGGCTAACAAAGCAAAGACCGCATATCTGATACTTGCAGACGGAACGGTGTTCACGGGCAAGAGCTTCGGCTGTGAGGGCGAGGTCGTAGGCGAGATAGTTTTTACAACGGCAATGACAGGCTATGAAGAAACTCTGACAGACCCAAGCTACTGCGGACAGATCGTAACGCAGACATTCCCTCTTATCGGAAACTACGGTGTAAATGACGAGGATTACGAGTCAAAGACAAGCGTGGTAAGCGGTTATATCGTGCGTGAATACTGCGAGGTACCGTCAAACTTCCGCTGTGAAGGCGACATAGACGGCTTTCTGAAAAAGCACAACATCATCGGACTGTTCGGCATAGATACAAGAAGGCTTACAAGAATAATCCGTGAAACAGGTGTTATGAACGGCATGATCACAACAAGCGAGCCGACAGACGAATTCAAGGCACAGGCACTTGAAAGAATAAGGGCTTATGTTGTAGGTCCTGTTGTGCCGAAGGTAAGCGTAAAGCAGCCTGAGAAGTTCAGTGCCGAAAACGGCAAATACAAGGTTGCGCTTATGGACTACGGCTATAAGTTCAATATAAGACGTGAGCTTGTAAAGAGAGGCTGTGACGTGACGGTATTCCCCTACGACACAAGCGCAGAGGAAATACTGAAATTTGCTCCGGACGGCATAATGCTTTCAAACGGACCGGGCGACCCTCAGGACAACACGGTATCCATAAATACGCTGAAGGAGCTTATCCCTCACAAGATACCTACGTTTGGCATCTGCCTCGGTCATCAGCTCTTAGCGCTTGCAAACGGTGCGACAACTGTCAAGCTGAAATACGGTCACAGAGGCGGAAACCAGCCTGTAACCGATGTTACTGTTGACAGAACATTCATCACATCGCAGAACCACGGTTATGCGGTCGTAAGCGACAGCCTTCCCGAAAGTGCAGGCAAGGTAAGCCATATCAACGGAAACGATAAGACCTGTGAGGGCGTTATGTACACGAATGCACCTGCGTTCACTGTGCAGTTCCACCCTGAAGCGTGCGGAGGTCCGCATGACACTGCGTATCTGTTCGATAAATTTATCAGTCTGATGGAGGAGAATAAGAAATGCCGTTAAGAAGTGATATAAAGAAAGTTCTCGTTATAGGCTCGGGTCCTATCGTAATCGGACAGGCTGCTGAATTTGACTATGCGGGAACGCAGGCGTGCCGTGCGCTTAAAGCGGAGGGTCTTGAGGTCGTACTTATAAACTCAAACCCCGCTACCATCATGACGGACAAGCATATGGCGGACAAGATATATATTGAACCGCTGACGCTTGATGTAGTAAAGAAGATAATCAAGATAGAAAAGCCTGACAGCATTCTGTCAACGCTCGGCGGTCAGACGGGTCTTACCCTTTCAATGCAGCTTGCTGAGGAGGGCTTCCTTGCCGAGAACGGTGTAAAGCTGCTCGGCGCAAATCCCGAAACTATCCACAAGGCAGAGGATAGACAGGCGTTCAAGGATACTATGGAGGCTATAGGCGAGCCGTGTATTCCCTCAAAGGTAGTTGAAACCGTTGAGGACGCTTTGGATTTTGCCGAGGTTATACACTATCCCGTAATTGTACGTCCTGCGTTCACGCTCGGCGGTACAGGCGGCGGTATTGCATATAGCAAGGATGAATTGCACGAGATTGCAACAAACGGTCTGCGTCTTTCGCCTATCACACAGATACTTGTTGAAAAGTGTATTTCGGGCTGGAAGGAAATCGAGTTCGAGGTTATCCGTGACGCAAAGGGCAACGTTATCACCGTCTGCTCGATGGAAAACTTCGACCCTGTCGGTGTTCACACAGGCGACAGTATCGTTATCGCTCCTGCGGTTACGCTTGCAGACAAGGAATATCAGATGCTGAGAACAGCGGCACTGAACATTATTCAGGCGCTGAAGGTCGAGGGCGGCTGTAACTGTCAGTTTGCATTAAAGCCCGACAGCTTTGAATACTCGGTAATCGAGGTAAACCCCAGAGTTTCACGTTCATCGGCGCTTGCATCAAAGGCTACAGGCTATCCTATAGCAAAGGTTGCAACAAAGATAGCGATAGGATATTCGCTCGATGAGATTGTAAACCAGGTAACAGGCAAGACCTACGCTTGCTTTGAGCCTGCGCTTGACTACGTTGTAGTAAAGTTCCCGAAGTGGCCGTTTGACAAGTTCGTATACGCAAAGAAAACGCTCGGCACTCAGATGAAGGCTACAGGCGAGATAATGGCTATCGGAACGAGCTTTGAAGAAGCTATGATGAAGGCTGTACGTTCAATAGAGCTTGGTATGGACACGATGCGTAAAAAGGCTTTCAAGAAGCTGACAGACGAAGAAGTAAGAGCAAAGCTCCATGATGTCGATGTTGACCGTTCGTTCTGCGTATTCGAGGCGCTGAGAAGAGGTTTCAGCGTTCAGGAGATACATGATATAACCACTATCGACAAGTGGTTTATAACCAAGCTTAAAAACCTTGCAGAGCTTGAGCTGTGGCTTGAGGACGGCGAGCTTACGCAGGAGAAATACGACCTTGCGAAGAAGTACAGCTACCTTGACAGGACTATCGAGAAGCTGTCGGGTCAGAAGCTGGCTGACAAGGGCATAAAGACACGTCACGCAGTATACAAGATGGTTGATACCTGTGCCGCTGAGTTCTCGGCTGAAACGCCCTACTTCTACAGCACTTATGACGATGAAAACGAGGCTGCGGAATTTATCGAACAGCACCCTACAGATAAAAAGAAGATAATAGTTTTCGGCTCAGGTCCTATCAGAATAGGTCAGGGTATCGAGTTCGACTACTGCTCGGTACACTGCGTATGGGCGCTGAAGGAAATGGGCTATGAGGCAATTATCTGCAACAACAACCCCGAAACAGTTTCGACCGACTTTGATACGGGCGACAGACTGTATTTCGATCCGCTGACATTTGAAGATGTCGACTCGCTGATAGCTACCGAAAAGCCTTACGGCGTTGTAGTACAGTTCGGCGGTCAGACGGCTATAAAGCTGACAAAGCACTTACAGGAGAGCGGTGTCAGAATACTCGGTACTTCGGCTGAAAGCATTGATGACGCAGAGGACAGAGAGAAGTTTGACGAGCTGCTCGAAAAGTGTAAAATTCCTCGTCCTAAGGGACATACGGTATTCACGACCGAGGAAGCACTCAAAGCCGCAAACGAGCTTGGCTATCCTGTTCTGCTCCGTCCGTCATACGTTCTGGGCGGTCAGAATATGATAATCGCTCACTGCGACAGCGATGTTACCGAATATATGACTATCATCACGGCTACAGAGCTTGAAAACCCTGTGCTGATAGATAAGTATCTTATGGGTACTGAGGTCGAGGTTGACGCTATCTGCGATGGCACGGACTTCCTTATCCCCGGTATTATGGAGCATATTGAGCGTGCCGGCGTTCACTCGGGCGACAGTATCTCGGTATATCCTGCTCAGACATTATCCGACAAGATAAAGAGCATGATAGTGACATATACGGAGCGTCTTGCGAAGGCACTGAACGTAATCGGTCTTGTAAATATCCAGTATGTTGTATATAACAACGAGGTTTACGTTATCGAGGTAAACCCGAGATCATCAAGAACCGTTCCTTATATCAGCAAGGTTACGGGCGTTCAGATGGTCGATATTGCAACAAAGATAATGCTCGGTGAAACTCTCAAGGAGCAGGGTTATCACAGCGGACTTTATCCCGTTGGCAACTATGTTGCGGTTAAGGTTCCCGTATTCAGCTTTGAAAAGCTCCACGATGTTGATACACAGCTCGGTCCTGAGATGAAGTCAACGGGCGAGGCACTCGGTATAGCAAAGACATTTGAGGAAGCTCTCTACAAGGGACTTATAGCGGCAGGCTTCAAGATATTCAAGAAGGGCGGAGTAATGTTCACCGTCAAGAATTCAGACAAGCCCGAGATAGTACCGCTGGCGGAGAAGTTTGAAAAGCTCGGCTTTGAGCTGTACGCCACAAGCGGTACGGCATCCATGCTGAACAGAAACATGATAGCTACAAACTTTACCTATCGTATACACGAGGACAAGGAGCCTAACGTAATAAGCCTGCTTGAAAGCGGCAAGATAAATTACGTTATCTCAACGTCCGAAACAGGCAGAAAGCCTGCACTCGATAGCGTTAAGATAAGACGTAAGTCGGTTGAGCGTTCTATCGCTTGTCTTACATCTGTCGATACGGCAAACGCTCTTGTAAAGTGTATCGCTATGGACAAGACTGTAGACGATCTTGAAATGGTAGATATAACAAAGATATAATGAGGTGCGATTTTGAGAACAGGCGAATATAAAGTAAAATTCAATTACACGATATTGAGGGGATTTATAGACGCTTTCGGTCTTATAATGGCGGTCCTTTTGTATCAGACAACATACGCATACTATTATCAGATGGCGCATCCGACAATGGTGTTGAATAATGTTTATCCTGACGGCTTACCTGCATATATGTGGATATGCGGAGGCATAGTGCCTTTTATTGCACTTGCGGCATTCGTGTTCTCGATAGTGTATATGTTTATACCTCATAGGTCAAGGACGCTTGTAATCACGGCTGACAATGCACAGAAGTATTACGACAATCTGATGATAACAAACAGCTTGCTGAGAATACTTGTGCTTATGGCGCTGTGGGATTACACTTATATAACACAGAGCAACCTTATGGGAGCTATGGAATCGTGGTTCAGCCTTCAGACAGTGCTTGACATTATAGTGGGGTCGCTCGTTGTATACTTTATGTACGGCAGGCTGAAGGCGATAGCGAAGCCTGCAGACAGAAAGAAGAGCAACGAGATAAAGCCGAAGCAAAGTGAAAGCGATGATGAGGCGCTTACAGCGAAGGTGAAAATTGTCAAGGATGACAATACAATAATGCGCAGTTGATTATGCAACAAGGAAGCAAGGCAACATGATAAAATAACGTGTTGCCTTGATTTTTACACAGCGGCAAAACCGCAGGAAAGGAAAATATATGAGCTTTTTTTGTGATTCATATCCGATAGTTGATAAAAAAGCGCTCGGCGAGGGGATATATTCATATACGCTGAAATGTCCCGAGGTTGCCGAAAACGCACATATCGGACAGTTCGTTCAGATAAAGGCGGAGGGATATATGCTCCGCAGACCTATCTCTATATGCTCGGTCGATAAGGAAAACGGCACTATGAGACTCGTTTTTGAAGTAAGGGGCAAGGGTACGGATAAGATCTCTGAGCTTAACAAGGGGGATCTTATGGACGTTATCGCTCCGCTCGGCAACGGCTTTACCGTTCCTGCAAAGAAGGACGGCAGGGTAATAGTTGTAGGCGGCGGAATAGGCACGCCTCCCTTGCTTGACATTGCAAAGATGTACGGCGACAGATGTACGACTATACTTGGCTTCAGGAGCTTTGACAAGGTTATACTTGACAAGGATTATTCGCTTGCAGGGGCAAACGTTATAGTATGTACCGACGACGGAAGCACGGGAGTACACGGTACGATAGCACAGCCGCTTGCAGATGAGCTTGCAAAGGGTGATGTTGCGGCGGTATATGCCTGCGGTCCTACTCCTATGCTTAAAGCAGTTGTTGCGGCGGCAAAGCAGGCAGGGGTATACTCGGAGGTTTCTCTTGAGCAGCGTATGGGCTGCGGCGTAGGTGCGTGCGTTGTATGTGCCTGTACGGTTATCCGTGACGGAGAAGAAAAGGTGCTGAGAGTATGCAAGGACGGTCCTGTGTTCAGCGGTGAGGAGGTAGTGTTATGAGTTTCAAGCCTGATATTTCGGTAGATATATGCGGTAAGCATTTCAAGAATCCTGTAATAGCCGCTTCCGGCGCATACGGCTTCGGCGAGGATTATACCGACCTTTATCCGCTGTCGGCACTTGGCGGTATTTCCTGCAAGGGTACGACCTTAAACAAGAAGGACGGCAACATCCCTCCGAGAATAGCGGAAACTCCGAGCGGAATATTAAACTCCGTCGGACTTCAGAATCCCGGTGTTGACAAGTTTATAAATTACTATCTGCCCAGACTCAGAACGCAGGATACTGTGGTTATCGCAAATATCGCAGGTGCGGTAATTGACGATTATATAGCTGTTGCAGAAAAGCTGGACGCTACCGATGTTGATATGATAGAGCTGAACATTTCCTGCCCTAACGTAAAGCAGGGCGGCGCTACATGGGGCGTTACCTGCGAGGGTGCGGCAAGTGTTACAAGAGCGGTAAGAAATGCTACAAAGAAGCCCGTTATCGTAAAGCTGACTCCGAATGTAACGAATATCACAGAAATTGCAAAGGCTGTTGAGGCTGAGGGCGCAGACAGCGTTTCGCTGATAAACACTCTGCTCGGTATGAGAATTGATATAAGAACAAGACGGCCTATCCTGCACAACAATGTCGGCGGACTTTCGGGTCCTGCTGTGTTCCCTGTTGCAGTAAGAATGGTATGGCAGGTGGCGAATGCGGTCAAGATACCCGTTATAGGTATGGGAGGCATCGCAACGGCTGAGGACGCTATCGAGATGATGATGGCAGGTGCATCTGCTGTACAGATGGGTACGGCTATCTTCAACGATCCTTATGCGCCGATAAAGGTATGCGAGGGAATGGAAAAGTTCCTCGCCGAACAGAAAATAGAGAAGATAAGCGATATTGTAGGCACGGTAAAGCCGTGGTGAGTTTAAGTATACAATAATTTCAGAATAAAGTACCCTCCCTACCGGATAAACGGCAAAGAGGGTACTTTTATTATGTTCGGTTAAATTATAAGATCGGTATCTTCAAGACGTTTATTAAAGAACTTCATTATCCTTATACACGGTTTTCTCAGCACTATGCCGATAAAGAGGGCTATCGCAACATAAATCAGCAGGTAGAGCAGGTCTTCTATATAGCTTTGCGCATATACGCCTGCGACCGCTTCACGCATTGCGTTTATGCTGTATCTGAAGGGCAGATAGGGAAGAATGCTGCGGAAAAATTCGGGGAGAACTTCGGGAGGGAATGTACCGCCCGAGCCGGCAACCTGAAGTACAAGAATAATTACCGCAAGAGCCTTTCCTATTACGCTGAATGTGATTGTCAGCGAGTAGATGAGCAGTGAGAATACAATAGAAGATACAACGGCGGCGATGATGAACAACAGCGGGTCTTCACACTGTATTTTCAGGAATAAAAGGTCGCCGAGTGCGATTATTATTGCCTGAATTATTGATACCATAAGGTAAATCATATATCTGCCGAAATAAGCCTGTATCGGTCTTACATTACTGCCGAGCTTTTCGATGTCACGGCGGCTGATTTCTGCTTTCAGTACGGCGACAAGTACGATCGAGCCTACCCAGATAGCGAGTATTGTGTAGAACGGCGTCATGGCTGAGCCGTAATTTTCTACAGGATAAACCTTGACGGTGTTAATTTCAACGGGTGAGCTCATAAATTCGCCGAGAGATGACGGGTCACTTGAAACCTCTTCGATAAAAGCTATAAGCGCCTGATCGTTGCTTATATCATCGACCTTTTTCTGCATATCGGTGAGCTTATCCTTTGCGTTGCCGATTATTTTATCGAGGTCGGTAAGGCAGGATTTAAGGCTTGCAAGCGAGTTCTGAGCATCGGTGAGAGCCGTTTCGATATTCGGAACAGATGTTCCTGCGTCAGAAAGCAGTGCGGAAATTCCGTCAAGCGTCTTGAACACTTCATTTACGGCGGTATCCATAGCAGTTTTGACAGAAGTGTTCCAAGTGGTTTTTATGCCGTCAAAATCTTTCTTTGAATCGGTTATCAGCTTGTTTACATCACTTTCAAAATTATCGGGGGCGTGACCTGTTGCGTTGACAGTGTCTGCACCGTTATTTAATATGTCGATGATTGCGTTCTGCTTTTCTATATTCCTGTCGATTGCATCGGTCATAATGCTGACATCAATTCCGAGTTTTTCACCGACTGTTACAACATGGATGCGGATATTATTCAGTGCATCAATTGTTTTTCTGTTTATCTCCGCTGTTGCTCTTATCTTTTCGGTGGCTTTGTCGGCATCGGCGGCGATCTCACCCGTGATGCCCGAAATACTGCTTTCCGTATTGCTGTAAAGCGTGTCGATTGAATTAAGGACGGTATCTGTAGCGGCGGTTATCTGTGTTGATACCGCCTGTACTGCCGTAATGCTATCCTTTGCCGATGTGGTAAGCGTTCCTGACTGAGCAAGAAGCTGTTCAAGATCCGGGATAGACTTTTTGGTGTTTGCAATCATTGTATCTGCACTGTCAAGTGTTGTGCTTATCAGCGAAATTGAGCTTTGGAAAGCGGAAAGATTGTCGATAACGTCGCCTATGGCTGATTTTATATTGTCTGTTATCTCGGTGAATTTCTTGTTGCCCTGCTCGGAGGTGTAGTTCAATATTCCTGCAAGCTCGGTGGTAATCGTGTCAATAAAGCTCTCGTTTACCTGATTTTTTATCGCCTCTGCGCCTTTGTCGGTGATTTTCGGAGCGATAGCGTTTTTCTTTTCGTTGAGCGTGTAGGTTATCTGCGGACGTGTCAGCTTGCCCGAAAGTATGCTTGTGAAGCTCTCGCTGAAATTTTCGGGGATAACAACGCTGGCATAATATTCGCCTGTTACTACTCCGTTTTCCGCCTGCTCCTTATCTACGAACGTCCAGCACATTTGCGTGTTCTTTTTAAGATTATCCACTATCTGATTGCCGATGTTGATTTCCTTTGAAGCAAGCTTAGTGCCATTATCGCAGTTTGCGACCGCAATCTTGATATTGCCTGTGTTTGAGTACGGATCCCAGTTTGCCGCAATGTTGAACCACGCATACAGCGCCGGCAGTATACAAATACCTATCATTACCGCAAAAGCCATAAGATTTGTGCGTATCTTTTTTATATCGCTTAAAAATATCCTGAATATTGTCTTCATTTGTTTTCCTGCTCCCTCGTTTTCATTCCGGAAAGACGGCTGATGTCCTTTTTAGCCGATTCTATCGTGGTTTCTATGTTAGCCTTTGCGTTTTCAAGCTCAGTTTTTGCGTTGCTTATCGTCTTGTCGATATCGTTCTTCATCTTTTCAAGGTCGTCTTCCTTGTCGGTGTTTTTAATGCCGAGTATTTTTTCGTACTTGTAGCAACGGTAATCTATCCGTGTCATTACCGCAATACCCGAAATAATGAAGATTATCCACAGCGTCAAGAAGAATGTTTTGCTGTCAAGGCTGAACATCAGGGCGAGAAATACAACTGCACTGATGATAATGAGCAGTATCCCGACCTTGATACATTTTTCACGTTTTGCGTATTCTGCCTTGTATTCGTGCATAAGGCGCAGATATGCGTTATGCTCCTTGTCCTGCGTTGTGGCAGGATCTTTTATAAGCCCGTCTATAAGATCAAGCTCGTCCGGCTCTTCCTCATGTCTCTCTTCAAAAAGGTCTATATCGGAAAACTTCGTTTTCTTTATCTGCTCTTTTCCTTTTTTATCTTTATTCTTCAAACCGACACCCCACTTTTTAAGTGTATTTTTTCTTGCCACAATATGATTATACTATTAAAAAAGCGGTTTGTCTATTGACATTCTGACAAAAGCAGTACACTTAAATATGCGGAAATTGGGAGATATAAGAGATTTCAGAGCGGAAAAGAAAAATTCTGAAATGAGAATTTATTTTGAGAAATTCGGAAAAAGTGCTGAAATGAGAATTTTTCTGTGAAAATCAGTAGATGTGTATTGAAATGAGAATTTTTCGAAAAGTTACCGCCCGTTTGTGTAGTCAGACGGGCGGCGTTTTATATTCAATTGTTTTCGATTTCGGTGATAAGCTGTATCATACCGCTGATAAGTCTTTTGTGTTCATCTGTCATTGGGGTTATCTTTGAGGCAATGTCATTGTCATAAAGCTCTGCGGAAGCAGTGCCGAGCAGGAAATAGTCGGGTGTCGTATTCAGCACGGAGCAAAGGCTCATTATAAGCTCAAGGCTCGGTGCGCTCCTGCCGGTTTCGATATTCGAGAGATATTTATAGTTTACGTCTATCAGCTCGCAGACCTCGTACTGCTTCAAGCCGAGTTCCTTTCTGCGCTTTGCTATGCGTTTTCCGAGAGCGGTATAGTCAATTTTCATAGTATCACCTCAAGACAATAATAACAGTTTTTGAGGAAAATAAAAACCGCCTGTTAAATAGAAATTCTTATTGACAGATAGAAAATTCTGTGTTATACTAAGAAAAATGATGAATTTCTACAAAATATGTGGAAATACAAATTGAAATGAGGTGATTTCTTGGAATATATGGGTACTTCACAGGCGTCAGATAAATGGGGGATACCAAGTAGTATTATTGCCGGATACTGCCGCAAAGGAAAAATAAAATCGGCAGAGCAAGACAAGCCCGGTAGTCCGTGGCGTATTGACGTAAATGAGCCAAAACCGGATTATAAGCCAAGAAAGAAATTATGAGCAAAGATATTAATTCAAAGCTCGAAGGCGATAACGGTGGTTTGGAGGAGAGCAGTGAGATATTGCAATAAATGCGGGAAAGAGTTTTTCGGCTCACCTCAGAATTGTCCGGAATGCGTGAGTATTTTGGATGAGCAAAAGAACGAGACTGCGCCAAATGCAAATCCAAGCCCTTACCCATATTCTTATCCACAAAACAGCGGGGGTTATCCTAATCAACCTCCTGTTCAACAAGCAAAATCGTCTAAAACTTGGATAATAGTAGTTGTAGCTATTGTTGCTGCTATTGCTGTTGTAGTAACCGGTGCCATATTTGTTTTCAATTATATCGAAAAAGAGAACGGAAAAAAAGAGCTTGAGCTGTTGTTGCTGCGTGATTGGTCAAGGATTGAAGAAAGTAATGGTGTTTATTATACACTTGAACTTGATTTTTCAAGGAGTTCTATCAAGTATAATTTCGTAGATGAAATATACGGATTGTACAATGAAACAATAGCTACATACAAATATGAGGTTATTTCTCCCGATGAAATACTGGTTAAACGCACTAACTCAGATGCTGGCACTGTTTATTCGTTAAGCTTCAACGATGATGAAACAATGATGATAATGACTCCATCGCTTACGGATAGCGAGGATAAAGAATATTGGTATTATCATTAAAATTAAAGGAGATTGTATTTATGAAAAAATTGATATGTTTAGCATTGTCAGCTGTAATGCTGCTTTTAGCAACCGCTTGCGGACACGAACACACATTTGCCGATGCCACCTGCACCGAGCCTAAAACCTGTACTGAATGCGGTGAAACCGAAGGTGAGGCTTTAGGTCACACTGTTAATATAGGACAATGTGCAACTTGCGGTCAGCTACTTAATCCTGATGGCGACATCACAAAGCTGGCGAATATTAACGATAAACTCGGCGAGTATTTCAACGATATCAGCGGATATTTAACTGATTATAATGAATATAAAGACAATAAAGATATGGCAGATATGGCATACGCAAGCTTGCTTATGGTTGGAAACTGGGTAGGATATATTAATGATGAGTATAAAAAAGTAGCTGATATTTTAAAGAAATATCCTGAATGTTCCGAGTGCGTCGAAAAGCTTAACGCCGTTCTTAATTATGAATTAGGAATGCCAAAATCGGATAGCAAATCCGATTGCATTAGTTATATCAATGAATTTAATGAATATATCGAATTGAATACAGATTTTCAAAATTTGTATGTTGCATGGTTTACGGATGTGCATCTCGCATGGACTAATAATTCATGATAATACGAGGATAATAATATGAAAAAAATTGATATGTTTAGCATTGTCAGCTGTAATGCTGCTTTTAGCAACCGCCTGCGGACACGAACACACATTTGCCAATGCCACCTGCACCGAGCCTAAAACCTGTACTGAATGCGGTGAAACCGAAGGCGAGGCTAACGGGCACTCGTTTGCTGAAGCAACTTGCGAAAAGCCAAAAACATGTGAAGTGTGCGGTGCGACAGAGGGCGAAGCACTGGGACATTTAGTTTCAATCGGACTTTGTTCAAGATGCAATCACATTGCAAATTCGGATGATTTTGACGAATTGCTTGATATGCTTGAAAGCGTTACCCCTTATATGAATAAGGCATCTGAGGCTAAAGATAATGCGTCGTTATATTTCAGTTACAATGACTATGACGGTATGTATGAGTGTTATTGCGAAATAGCAAAGTATAATAGATGTATCCAGAGCGTGGTGACAGATTCATTTTCGATTTTAAATAAGTACGATGAATTAAGTGATATTAAAGCGCAAGCACAGGCTGTAGTCGACTATACAGTCAATGATCCTGCGAATAGCAGCTACGATGGTCTCCTTGACTATATGAAAAACGCTAAGGGTTTTGATATGATATTAATATCTTATTTAGAAAATGTGAAAAATTGGCTTTCGTATAACGTATAGTGATTAAATTAAGATAATTCGACTATTCAAGATAAGGAGATATTTTATGAGTTTATTTTGATTCAGACGTTATGATGGTTTTGTTGGAAGCAATGAATTCTCGCAGGGTAACAAGATAATATGGTAATCACAAGTATCTGAAAGAATCGGTTGAAATACGATGTTACTCAACCCCAGTCACAGTTCTGACAAGTCATCCCATCAGGGTGATTTTCGTTGATAACTTTCATTTCCGAGCCACATTTTTCACAATAAGTTTTTTCACTCATAATATATTACCTCCGGATAAAACGGAATGAATTTTCCGGATATAAGTCTTATTGGTATTTTAATACAAATCCGCTCGCTTGTCAACACAAAACTCCCCGCCAACACGGCGGGGAGTTTCGCATTTATTATATTACCTTGTAGCCCTTAGCCTAAAACAACCTCAACCTTGTGAGTGCCGTTTTCAAATACGGGGATAACGTTGCTGTCAACAGCCTTGCCGTCAACTGTAACGGACTTAACGCCGTGGCAAACGTGATCGGGGTTCTTTACTGTGATCTCGTAGGTTGCGCCTCTGAACAGTCTTGAAGCTGTGAAGCCGTCCCACTCGTGAGGAATTGAGGGATCAATCTTCAGACCGTTGTATTCGGGCTTGATACCTAAGATGTACTGAGATACCGCAACGAAGTTCCAAGCGGCTGTACCTGTGAGCCAGCTGTTCTTAGCTTCGCCGTGACGCTTAGCGTCCTTACCTGCAATCATCTGAGCGTATACATAAGGCTCTGTGCGGTGCAGATCGGAAATATCCTCTCTGAATGCGGGAGCAATCTTTGAATAATACTCGAATGCCTTGTCACCTCTGCCTACTGCGGCTTCAGCACAGATTATCCAAGCGTTGTTGTGGCAGAAGATACCTGCGTTTTCCTTGTAACCGCCGGGATATGTGGAGATTTCGCCGTACTGGATGTAGTAGTGTGTGAATGCAGGGTTGTTAAGAACAAGACCGTGTTTTGAGTTAAGGTACTTGTCTACGCTGTCAAGAGTCTGAATATCGTAGCCCTTGTCCTTGCCAAGACCTGCGAGAACGCACCAGCCCTGAGGTTCGATGAATATCTTGCCTTCCTCGCACTCGTGTGAGCCGACCTTCTTGCCGTAGTGGTCGTAAGCACGGAGGAACCATTCGCCGTCATAGCCGTATTCAAGGGTGTTCTTTCTCATCTTTTCGATCTCAGCCTGAGCCTTTTCAGCTTCTGCTGTGTCACCCTTCATCTTGCACATTTCAACGTATTCGGGAGCTATTGCACAGAACATACCTGCAATCATTACAGATTCTGCAACCTTGCTGTAGTAAGGAGGCTCCTTGAACATTTCCTTGTTGTTGTATGTCTGGAATGACTCGCCGGGCTTGTCTGAGAAGCAGGAGAGGTTAAGGCAGTCGTTCCAATCGGCACGTCCGCTGAGAGGAAGTCCGTGAGGACCTACCTTCTTAACAACGTGGTAGAACGCTCTCTTCATGTGGTCGAGCATTGTGTCTGCAAGCTCGTCACGGTTCTCGTAAGGAACCTTCTCGTCAAGGATAGAAACATCGCCTGTTTCCTTTATGTAAGCCGCAACTGCGAGAATCATCCACAGCGGGTCATCGTTGAAGTTGGAGCCAAGCTCGTGGTTACCCATCTTTGTAAGGGGCTGATACTGGTGGTAAGCACCGCCGTCCTCAAGCATTGTAGCGGCAAGGTCGATAAGTCTTTCTCTTGCTCTTGCGGGAATCTGGTGTACGAAGCCGAGTAAGTCCTGGTTGGAATCACGGAAGCCCATACCTCTGCCGATACCGCTCTCAAAGTAAGATGCGGAACGTGACATATTGAATGTAACCATGCACTGATACTGGTTCCAGATGTTTACCATTCTGTTGAGCTTTTCATCGGGAGAATTAACGCTGTACTGACCGAGCAGGCTGTTCCAGTGTTCCTTCAGCTCTGCAAGGAGCTTGTCAGCCTTTTCGGCTGTATCGCACATAGCCATCATAGCCTGTGCCTTAGCCTTGTTTACGATGTTCTTCTTTCTGTCGCCGCTTGTTATAATTGTGCTGTTCTCGTCAAGGTCGGGAGCGAACTTTTCTTCAAACTTGTTCTCAACATAGCCCAGGCAGAATACAAGATCCTTGCTTTCGCCGGGCTGGAGCTTGATTTCGATATAGTGAGAAGCAACGGGTGACCAGCCGTCAGCAACGGACATATTGGGTGCGCCTGCGAATACTGTCTGAGGAGCGTCAAAGCCGTTGTATAAGCCGAGGAAGCTCTCTCTGTCGGTATCGTAACCGTTTATATCGGCATTTACAGAGTAGAATGCGTAGTGGTCACGTCTTTCCTTATATTCGGTCTTGTGGTAGATAACAGAACCGTCAATTTCAACTTCGCCTGTGTTGAAGTTTCTCTGGAAATTTGTTGTATCGTCGTTTGCATCCCAGAGGCACCACTCAAGGAAGCTGAACAGCTTTAAGTTCTTTTCCTTATCGCTGTCGTTTTTGATTGTAACCTTCTGGATTTCTCCGTTGAAGTTCTGGGGAACGAAGAATGTAACTGTGGCTGTAACGCCGTTTGATGAGCCTTTTATGATTGTGTAGCCCATACCGTGACGGCACTCGTAGCTGTCAAGCGTTGTCTTAACGGGCGACCAGCCGGGGTTCCATACATGACCGCCGTCGTTTATGTAGAAGTAACGTCCGCCCATATCAACGGGAACATTGTTATAGCGGTAACGTGTAATTCTTCTCAGTCTTGCGTCCTTGTAGAAGCAGTAACCGCCTGCTGTGTTAGAGATCAGCGAGAAAAAGCCCTGTGTGCCGAGATAGTTTATCCACGGATAAGGGGTCTTGGGAGATGTAATGACATACTCTCTGTTCTTATCGTCAAAATAACCGAATTTCATAGAATCCTCCTAATGTTTTTGTTCCTGTAGCGAAAAAATTACAACGTTACAGAAACGTCGATGATAATTATATCTTAAATGAATTTTTTTAGCAAGGGCTGTAATCGTTTTAAAAATAAAAATTTTTGTGAAAAGTAAAAATCCGCAATCTGCACAAAAAAACGGGCTGTGTTAGTGCATTGTGACGATTAGTTGCACTATATTGATATATAAGTAGCGGATTGCTTTACAATATGGCGGAAAAATGATATAATATTTGTATTATCGGGAGGATTTTAATGATTATTTTAACTTTATCCTGATTTTTGATATGACGATTTTGACAACTTAGCCAAAGGACGTAATATGAAATACATTGAATACCGAGAAAAACGTGAGCATGGCACAAGGGAATTTCCGTATGCCTGCTACAGAGTGACAGAGAATTATCCCCGTTATAATATGATACCGCATTGGCATAACGAGTGCGAGATCATCTATGTCAGGAGCGGATATTTCGAGCTTTTTCTTGATGGTCATACACACAGGATAGACGCAGGCTGCTGTTCGCTGATAATAGGCGGAAGTATGCACGGCGGTACGCCGAAGGACAACTGCAGATATGACTGTCTTGTGTTTGATATGGCGGCTTTGCTTAAATCAAGTCAGATATGCACATTGCATCTTCAGCCGATAATCAACCACGAAAGACGGTTTATCACCTTCTTTTCCGCTGACAGCGAGCCTGCAAAGGACGCAAAGGCGGTTATAGACGCAATGCTTGAAAAAGAGCCGGGATATGAATTTACCGTACCCGGACGGCTTTTGTGTATGCTCGGTCACATTGTGGCAAGGCAGGAGCATTATCAGAGCGGAGAAACAGCGGCGAGCGATATAAAGAAGGTACGCCGTTTCAAGAATGTTATAAGCTATATTGAGCAGAATTACCGTAAGAACATAACGCTTGAGGAACTTGCGAACGAGTGCGGAATGAACAGGAATTATTTCTGCCGTGCGTTCAAGGAATATACGGGCAAGACACCTGTTGAATATCTCAATTATTTCCGTATCGAATCTGCCTGTGAGCTTATCGCAAGTACCGATGAGAAGCTGATAGATATTGCGATGAAGTGCGGATTCAACGATTACAGCTATTTTATAAAGGTGTTCAAGAGTATGAAGGGCGTAACACCGAGAGATTATTGCAGGAGAAGCTTCTGATCTATGATGTATATACTTATAGCGTTGCTTTCCGCATTCTTTGCGGCCATAACAACGATACTGTGCAAGTGTGGACTGCGTGACGCTGACTCCGATGCGGCAACGGCACTGCGTACAACGATAGTGCTTGTGCTGTCGATAGCGGTCGTGTGGATAACGGGGGAATGGCACGATCTTCCTAATGTAACGGGAATGACGCTGTTGTTTCTGATACTTTCGGGCTGTGCGACGGGCGGCTCGTGGCTGTGCTATTTCAAGGCTCTGAAAACGGGCGATGTGAACAGGGTCGCACCTATCGACAAATCCTCGACCGTACTTGCTATGCTGATGTCGTTTATTTTTCTCGGCGAACAGCTAACGGCTTATAAGATCATAGCGATGGTGCTTATCGGCATCGGAACGCTGATGATGAGCATACATACCGGAAAAAGAGGGTCAAAGGCAGGCAGGTGGATGATATTTGCGTGGATGTCCGCAATATTCGCCGCACTCACTTCAATTCTTGCAAAGATAGGCGTACAGAATGTCAATTCAAATCTCGGCACTGCCATAAGAACGGCTGTCGTGCTTGTTATGGCATGGATAGTTGTTGCGGCAAAGGGCAAGAAGAATGTTTTTTCGGGGCTTGGCGGCAAGGCATTTGTGTTTATCGCACTCAGCGCCGTATCTACTGCGGCATCGTGGCTGTGCTACTATTACGCACTGAAAATCGGTGACGCATCTGTAGTTGTGCCGATAGACAAGCTGAGCGTTGTGATCACGCTGGTACTGGCATTTATTTTTTTACACGAGAAATTTACAGCAAAATCGCTGATCGGATGTATTTTGATTGGTATGGGAACATTATTGATGGTTTTGTAAAAAGGCATAAGAAAACTATACACAAAAGGAGAGGGCTATGAAAACACGAAAGAAAATTTCAGCAAGGCTTCTGGTAATCATGCTTGTTGCCACATTACTGCTTCCCTTTACATGGAATGTTCCGGTGGAAGCAGCCGAGGCAAAACAGATCGATGTTTTGTTCAGCCATGATACACATTCGCATTTGAACAGCTTTTCAACCATCGTAGATGGAGAGCAAAAAGAAGTTGGCGGATTTGCAAGGATCAAAACTCTGATCGATGAAAAGAAGCAGGAAGATCCGGACACCCTGGTGCTG
>OHIR01000681.1_pt1 | contig 20491 bp, 19 predicted proteins | sample 1568301 | NCBI WGS metagenome assembly OHIR01 (sample SAMEA3879539, study PRJEB24766) | human gut metagenome | biome: human-associated habitat; feature: feces | place: USA | collected 1985/1987
AAATATGTTTTTGTTAGAAGTTTTTTGGAGGATTCAATCATTATGATATTAGCATGCAATCATATTTCAAAGGCATTTGCAGACGAAACCGTTTTGTCAGATGCTGTTTTTCATATAAATGAAGGTGAACGCGCTGCCATCGTAGGAATTAACGGTGCCGGCAAAACAACGGCTTTTAACATGATTACCGGCGTTTATACGCCTACCGAAGGCAAAGTTATTTATACCGATGCGCAGGGGCAGGATATTGATATTACCGGCCAGCGCCCGAGTGAAATTGCCAAACTTGGCATTGCCCGTACTTTTCAGAATATAAGGCTTTTTAAAGATTTAACAGTTTATGAAAATGTTCTGATTGCAAACCATCTGCATTTAAAAGCGGATTTTCTTTCGGCAACACTGCATCTGCCGTGGTACATGAAAGAAGCCAAACAAATGCACCGCAATACCGAAAAACTTTTGAAGGAAGTAGGCTTGTGGGATTTGCGCAACGAAAAAGCTTCGAGCCTGCCTTACGGCCAGCAGCGCCGTCTGGAAATTGTGCGCGCACTGGCAACCAGGCCGCGCCTGTTACTGCTTGATGAACCTGCGGCCGGTATGAACCCGAAGGAAACGGAAGAACTTACGGAATTTATCCGCCAGATTCATAAAGAATATAATTTAACGGTATTTATGATTGAACATCACATGGATTTGGTTATGGAAATTTCCGACCGCATTTATGTGCTGGAATTCGGCATGACCATTGCCGAAGGCACGCCTGAAGAAATTCAAAATAACCAGAGGGTTATTGATGCTTACCTGGGGGTGGATGAAGATGCTTAAAGTAGAAAATCTTGTCGTATCCTACGGAGGCATTGAAGCTTTAAAGGGAATTTCGCTTGAAGTGCAAAAAGGGCAGATTGTTACGCTTATCGGTGCCAACGGTGCAGGCAAAAGCACGCTGCTGCGCAGCATTGTCGGCCTTGTAAAGCCTAAAAGCGGGCAGATAGTTTATAACGGCGATAATATTACTGGGCTGAATTCGCAGCAGATTGTAAAAAAAGGTTTAACGCTGGTGCCGGAAGGGCGCAGAATTTTTCCAAACCTTACAGTGCTGGAAAATTTGCAGATTGGCGCATACATGCGCAGCGATAAAGAAGGTATTCAAAAGGATATCGACTGGGTATATGAAATGTTCCCGCGTTTGCAGGAGCGCAGCTGGCAGATGGCTGGTACGCTTTCAGGCGGCGAGCAGCAGATGCTGGCGGTTGGCAGGGCGCTGTTGTCGCGTCCGGAACTTTTGATGATGGACGAACCTTCGCTGGGCCTTGCGCCGCTGATTATTAAAGATATTTTTAACATTATTCAGTACATCAATTCCAAAGGCATGACGATACTTTTGATTGAACAGAACGCCAATATGGCGCTGAAATTTGCCCACCGTGCCTACGTGCTTGAAACAGGTAAAATTACCATGAGCGGCACCGGCGCCGAACTTTTGGAAAATCCTGAAATCAAAGCCGCTTACCTTGGCAAAAAGAAAAAATAAAATTAAAAATCCTGTCTGTATACCGTTAAAGTATGCAGGCAGGATTTTTTTGTTAGTGATTAATTTAAGCTTTTATTAATTCAAACTGTTGTTGTCTATTTCTTCGTCCGGAAATTCCATATTCAGCATTACCGGCGAATCGAGCGCTCCTTCTTTGGGAGTGCTTATTTCATAATGCCTGTCTTTGGCAGGGTCGTAGTAAACAAGGGTAATGCTGTAATCAAGGTTGAATACAACAAGCACAAGCTGGAAAATACCGCTGCCGCAGGGGCGCTGCAAATAGTGCATGGCTATAATATCCTTTTGTGCAGCCAGCCAGTCAAAATTTAATTTTGACATTGCCGCTTCGTTCATGCGGAACATAACGCGGAATTTAATATTGTTCAGTTCTATCAGCCCATGGCAGAAGGGAGAGTCGGCTTCCCAGTCCTGCGGGGCAAACAGCATTTTAATTTTGTTGAATTGTTCTTCGTTTTTAATGATGCCGGCAATGGAGCGCTGTTTTTCGTCGGCGTCCTTATCAAGCCCGGCTTGAAGCTTTTTGTCTTGTTCCGGCCCAATCCAGTGGTATTCAAGCTGTTCCAAAGTGTAACCGAGGCCGATTTCCTTACGCAGCGTTAAAAATTCATAATCGTCAGGCACAAGCTTTAAGCCTTCTTCAATGGCCTGCAATGCGCCTTCGGTAGAGCCGAAGTGATAACGCAGCTTTGCTGCCTGTAACCAGCCCCACGGATATGTTGGTTCTTCCGTTACTGCTTTTTCGGCATATTCCATGGCTTCGGCAGGTTTGCCGCAGTACGTAAGCGCAATAGAATAGCGGTAGTACCATGCGCCGCAGCCTTTGGCATTTTTTTCTGCGGGCTTCATTATCTCAAGGGAGCGGTAATAGGCAGGGTAAATATCAAGATTGTTGTAGGCAAAGCCGTACCACAGGGAAAGCTCCAGGTCTTCCGCAGCCTGCTGCTCTGTAAAGCGGCCTTCTTTTACGCCCCGTTCCACAAATTTATCAAGATAATCAATCATTTTGCCAAAATAGGCTTCATAGCCTTCGTCAAAAGCCTCCAGGGCTGAAACGTCTTCGTCGGTTAAAAGACGCGCCGGGCCGGTTTTATGGGCTTTAGTATCTGCTGATGACATAATTATCACTCCGTTTCCTTTACTTGTTTACAGTTTAGCATATAAATTTATTTATGTTAAGAAATTTGTGCTGCCGGTTAAAATATAACCGGCCATTTTTATATAACGGAATAAAAATGTAATGTTTTTTATAAAAAATTGCCCAAAAACAGAGCCGTTTTACATAGATTTAACATTTCTCCTCTAACAGATTTAATGTTTGGTCAGTATTATTTAACCATAGCAATTAAATAAAGCAAATCAAAAGCAAATTAAAAATCTGGAGGCTTATGTAATTATGAAAATGAACAAAAAACTTATTGCAGGCGTTATGTTGGCAGTTATGAGTGCAGCTATATTCACTGGCTGCGGCGGCGAGAAAAAAGAAGAAGCAGCTCCGGCAGCAGGCGGCAAAATCGTTGTAATCTCCCGTGAAGACGGCAGCGGCACCCGCGGCGCATTCATCGAACTTTTCGGCATTGAAAAGAAAGGTGACGACGGCAAAAAAGTTGATATGACCACTCAGGATGCTTCCATCACCAACAGCACCGCTGTTATGATGACCACCGTTGCAGGCAACAAAGACGCTATCGGCTATATTTCCCTCGGTTCTTTAAACGATACCGTTAAAGCACTGAAAATTGACGGTGCAGAAGCAAGCGCAGCAAACATTAAATCCGGCACTTACAAAGTTGCCCGTCCGTTCAACATTGTAACTAAAGACGGCGTAAGCGCTGTTGCTCAGGATTTCATTTCCTTCATCATGTCTAAAGAAGGTCAGGAAGTAGTTTCCAAAAACGGTTACATTGGCAGCGACAAAGCTGAAGCATACAAAGGCAGCAAACAGAGCGGCAAAATTGTTGTAGCTGGTTCTTCTTCCGTAACCCCTGTTATGGAAAAATTGAAAGAAGCTTATGTAAAACTGAATCCGGATGTTAACATCGAAGTTCAGCAGAGCGACTCCACCACCGGCGTTCAGTCCGCAATCAACGGCGTATGCGATATCGGCATGGCTTCCCGCGAACTGAAACAGAGCGAACTTGATGCAGGCGTTAAAAACACCGTTATTGCTACCGACGGCATTGCAGTTGTAGTAAACAAAGCCAACAAGGTTGATAACCTCACCAAAGCTCAGGTTGCAGATATCTTCACCGGTAAAGCAACCGAATGGAACAAACTGTAATTCAGATTCAGCTTTAATATCGACAATACAGCAAATTTTAACGGTTGCCTTTCACTGGGCAACCGTTAATTATAATAATGCAGAAAATTATTATTGATGGAAATTGTGAGGGTTTATGAAAACAGGTAAAGAAGAAATAATGCGCCTTGTCTTTTTGCTGGCGGCATGCGCTTCCATTGCCCTTGTTGCAATGATTTGCGTATTTTTGTTCGGCAACGGCCTGCCGACAATAGGCAAAATTGGCGTAACTGAATTTTTCCTGGGCGAAACATGGCGGCCTAATAACGATTTGTACGGCATTTTGCCGATGATACTGGGCAGTGCTTATGTTACTTTGGGCGCTATCGTTGTCGGCGTGCCTATCGGTATTTTAACCGCTGTTTTTATGGCTCGTTTCTGCCCGGACAGCATTTACAGATTTTTAAAACCGGCAGTTGAACTTCTGGCCGGTATTCCTTCCGTTGTTTATGGCTTCTTCGGCCTGGTGGTAATGGTTCCTTTCATCCGCGACAACATTGGCGGTACCGGCAGCAGCATGCTTACGGCTTCACTGCTTTTGGTCATGATGATTCTGCCGACCCTTATCAGCGTTGCCGAAGCTGCACTCAGGGCAGTGCCAAACAGCTATTACGAAGGCGCTCTGGCGCTTGGCGCAGGGCATGTGCGCAGCGTATTTTTTACGATTGTGCCGGCTGCCAAATCAGGTATTATGGCGGCTATTATTCTGGGCCTTGGCCGTGCGGTTGGCGAAACAATGGCAGTAATTATGGTTGCGGGCAACCAGGCACGTATGCCGCAGGGGCTGCTTGAAGGCGTGCGTACAATGACAACCAATATAGTTATTGAAATGGGCTACGCAGCCGATATGCACCGCGACGCGCTTATTGCAACGGCGGTTGTGCTTTTCATATTTATTCTCATTATCAATTTAACGTTCTCGTATCTGAAGGGTAAGGTGGTACAGCAATGAGCAGCAGTTCTTTAAGCAAAACACTGTACAGGTACGGGCGCGACCCTGTGTCCATGACATTGCTTGTATGCGTAATAGTTTCGGCAGTAGTTACATTCCTGTCGCTGGCCTTTTTGTTGGGCTACATTCTTTTGCAGGGTATTCCGAACATTAATTTAGATTTATTTGCTTTTGAATATAATACGGAAAACGTTTCACTTTTCCCTGCTTTGGTAGATACCGTTATCATGGTGCTGCTGGCTTTGGCAATAGCCACGCCGCTGGGCATCTTTGCAGCAATTTACCTTGTTGAATATGCAAGCCGCGACAATAAAATTGTCGGCGTGGTAAGGGTTACGGCAGATACTTTGTCCGGTATTCCTTCCATCGTTTACGGTTTGTTCGGCATGCTGTTCTTTGTAACCTATTTAAAATGGAGCTACTCGCTTTTAGCAGGTTCCTGCACGGTTGCAATTATGATTTTGCCGCTGATTATGCGTACTACCGAAGAAGCGTTAAAAGCAATTCCCGATAGTTACCGCGAAGGCAGCTACGGACTTGGCGCCGGCAAACTGCGTACGGTATTTGCAATTGTTCTGCCTTCTGCCATTCCCGGCATTCTGGCAGGCGTAATTCTCGGCATTGGCCGTATTGTAGGCGAAACCGCAGCGCTTATGTATACCTCCGGTACCGTTGCAGCGCTGCCGCACAACGTATTTTCGTCCGGCCGTACTTTAGCGGTGCATATGTACGTACTTGCCAGCGAAGGCCTTTTTATGAAACAGGCTTATGCAACGGCTGTTATACTTGTTGTAATTGTAATTGCCATTAACGCGGCTTCTTCTTATTTGGCACGTAAATTGATGAAAGGGAACTGAGATGGAAGATAAAATTACTATACAAAACCTCGATTTATATTACAGCGAATTTCATGCATTGAAGGATATCAACATGCATATCCGTGAAAAAGAAATCACTGCATTCATCGGACCTTCCGGCTGCGGCAAATCCACCTTGCTGCGCTGCTTGAACCGTATGAACGATTTGGTTGAAGGCTGCCGTGTAACAGGCAAAGTTTTGCTTAACGGCGATGATATTTACCTGAATGACGATGTTAACATGCTCCGTAAACGCGTAGGCATGGTGTTCCAGAAGCCTAACCCGTTTCCGATGAGCGTTTATGATAACATTGCTTTCGGGCCGAGAACCCATGGCATCCATTCCAAAAGCAAACTGGATGACATTGTTGAAGATTCTCTGCGCAAAGCAGCTATCTGGGACGAAGTAAAAGACCGCCTTGACAAAAGCGCACTGGGCTTCTCCGGCGGCCAGCAGCAGCGCCTGTGCATTGCACGCGCCCTTGCCGTACAGCCCGAAGTGCTTTTAATGGACGAACCTACCTCCGCCCTTGACCCGATTTCAACTTTAAAAATTGAAGACCTTGCAGTAGAATTAAAACAGAATTATACTATTGTTATAGTAACGCACAATATGCAGCAGGCAGTGCGTATTTCCGATAAAACAGCCTTCTTCCTTCTGGGTGAGGTTATTGAGTTTAATGACACTGAAACACTGTTCAGCAATCCGAGAGAGAAAAAGACGGAAGATTACATTACAGGGAGGTTCGGCTGATGGTAAGAAGCAGATTTATGGCACAGATGGAGCAGCTCAATACGGAACTTATCGTAATGGGCACCCTGTGCGAAAACGCTCTGGAAAAAGTTGCAAATGCGCTTGAGAACCCTACTGACGAAGTATCAAGGGACATAATTATTTTAAGCAAAAAAACCGAAGAAAAAGAAAGAGAACTGGAAAACATCTGCATTAACCTGCTTTTGAAGCAGCAGCCGGTTGCTTCCGACCTGCGCCAGATTTCTTCCGCTTTAAAAATGGTAACGGATATGCGCCGTATAGGCGAAGTTGCAGGCAACATTGCCGAAATTTTAAGCCAGGACAATTTAAGAATGGACTATGACACAAGCATTCTTAAAAAAATGGCTGCCGCTACTAAAAAAATGGTATCCAATACTCTGGATGCTTTTGTAAAAAGCGACATCCGCACAGCGCAGCAGGTTGAACGTGATGATGACCAGGTTGACGAATTGTTTGCCCAGTCCAAACATGAGCTGATTCAGATTATCCGCAATTCTCAGGACAGCGGCGAACAGGCCATTGATTATCTGATGATTGCCAAATATTTTGAAAAAATCGGTGATCATGCTGTAAATATCTCGCAATGGGTATTGTTTATGATAACCGGAACGCTTGAGGAGGACAGCATACATGATATTTTGCGTGGAGGACGATCCTAATATCCGCGAACTTGAAGTTTATACTTTAAAATCTACCGGTTTTCCAGCGTTGGGGCTGGAAAGCGGCGATGAACTTTTTAAAGCGCTGGAAACCGTATTGCCGCAGCTGATAATTCTTGATATTATGCTGCCGGGCGAGGACGGTATGGCTATATTAAAACGCCTGCGCCGTGATAAGCGCACTGCGGACATCCCTGTTATCATGGCTACGGCCAAAGGTTCGGAGTTCGACAAAGTACACGGGCTTGACAGCGGTGCAGACGATTATATTGCCAAACCGTTCGGCATGATGGAAATGGTATCGCGCGTTAAAGCGGTGCTGCGCCGTTATGTAAAAGAAGATAAATCGAGCGAACTTACCAACGGCCTGATTACGATGGATATTGCTCGCCACATGGTTTTTGTAAACGGCGAAGAAGTTGTGCTGACTTATAAAGAATTTGAAGTTCTGCATAAACTTATGGAACGCCCGGGGCAGGTTTTTACCCGCGAACAGCTTTTAACAGATATCTGGGGTTATGATTTTGCAGGCGAAACCAGAACCGTCGATGTGCATATCCGTACACTCAGGCAAAAACTCGGCAGCGCCAGTACGGTTATTGAAACCGTGCGCGGCGTTGGCTACCGTATAGGTGCGGAGCATGAAAAATAAAATTTTCCGCGCGCTGGTGGCTCTGGCTGCAATGGCAGTGCTTGTAGCATCGGGCTTGATAACTTTCCTTGTTTCGCAGGATTATTTTAACGAAACAAAAAAAGAGCTTGCACAGGAAGCACGCTATATCAGCATGGGGCTGGAAAGCGGCGGCAATGACTTTTTAAATAAAATTGCAGCCGAAAACGGCAGCAATGTGCGCATAACGCTTATAGGCAAAGACGGCATAGTGCTTTTTGACAATCAGGCGGAAGCAAAAACGCTTGAAAACCATGCCATGAGGCAGGAAATTATGGAAGCTGTTGCCGTTGGCGCGGGCGAAGCAGAGCGTTTTTCTGATACGCTTGACAAAACAACGTATTATTATGCCGTACGCCTTGAAGACGGTAAAATACTGCGTCTTGCGCGTACTATTGACAGCATTTACAAATCGGTGCTGCAAATGATGCCAATAATGGGCGGCATTGTAATTGTGGTTGCGTTTTTGGCAAGCATTGTGGCGCGCTGGGTTACGTTTAACCTTATTAAGCCTCTTGACCAGGTTAACCTTGACGAGCCGCTGGACAACGAAACCTATGATGAACTGGCTCCGTTTTTAACGCGTATAGCAAAGCAGAAACGCCAGCTGAGCAAAAACCTTAAAAAGCTGCGCGGCAAACAGGAAGAACTTACCATTATTACCAATAACATGAATGAGGGGCTTGTTTTGTTAAACGGGCAGCAGAATGTGCTGTTTATTAACGAAAGCGCGGCTAAAATTTTTGGCTTCAGCGCTAAAGAGGTTATTGGCAGGAATATTTTAACTGTTGACCGTGCGCAGGAAGGACCTTTTGCAGAAGGTTTCGCAGGCAGGTAAGGGTGAAGGGCTTTACGAAAAAGACAGGCATTTTTACCAGCTTTCCGGCAGCAGCGTAAACGGCAGCGGCAGCGTTATTTTAATTTATGATGTTACCGAAAAAATGACAGCCGAAAAACTGCGCCGCGAGTTCAGTGCTAATGTTTCGCATGAACTTAAAACCCCGCTGCAATCTATTTTGGGCTATGCCGAAATAATGAAAAACGGCCTTGTAAAAGACGAGGATAAGCAGCGCTTTTTGGAACGTATTCACGCCGAAGCGGGCAATATGATAGAGCTTATTCAGAATATCATGGAGCTTTCCCGTCTGGACGAAAATAAAACGCTGGATGAGTTTGAAGATGTTGATTTGCTTAAACTTGCGCAGTCGGTAACTTTACGTTTGAAACATAAAGCACAGACCAAGGGCGTAACGCTTAACGTAAGCGGCAGCAGCGCATGTGTTTGCGGCGTGCAGTCTATTTTAAGCGAAGTTTTGTATAATCTTGTCGATAATTCGATAAAATACAACAAAGACAACGGCAAAGTTGATGTTAAAGTGCAGGATGGCAGCGAAGAAGTAACCGTCAGCGTAAGCGATACCGGCATTGGCATTGGCGCAGCCGACAGGGAACGCGTTTTTGAACGTTTTTACAGAGCGGACAAGAGCCATTCCAAAGAAATTGGCGGCACGGGACTTGGGCTTTCCATAGTCAAGCACGGCGTGTTGTTCCATAAAGGCAGGGTAGAGCTTGAAAGCGAACCCGGTGTTGGTACAACGATAACCTTTGTTCTGCCTAAAAAACGGCAGTGATTTTGAAATTCTCCATTTTAAAAGACAGCAGTTTAATTTGGCTGCTGTCTTTTATTTTTTGCTTGTCAAATATAAATTTTTTGGTTATAATATCTAAGTAACTTAATAGGACTGTTCGGAACCATCCAGTCCCTAAACAAAACTACGGGCGTGTGCCGCATAAGCGGCCTTTATATTGTTATGCAATCCGTCTGTAGCCAGACGGATTTTTTATTTTACGGAGGCATAATTTTGAAAGCACTGGTACTATTAAGCGGCGGGGTAGACAGTACAACCTGCCTTGCCGTTGCTAAAGAAAAATACAGCGAGGTTATCGCGCTGGCATTGTATTACGGGCAAAAACACAGCAAGGAACTTGCGGCGGCGGAAAAAATAGCAGCATATTATAATACGCAGCTGATAAAACTTGATTTAACGCCTGTTTTTGCGTACAGCAACTGCCCGCTTTTGCAGCAGTCAACCGAAGAAATTCCGCATGAATCTTATGCCGGGCAGATTAAAAAGCAGCACGGTGAACCGGTATCCACTTATGTGCCTTTCCGCAACGGCGTGTTTTTAAGCGTAGCCGCAAGCATTGCACTGGCGCAAAATTGCAGTGTTGTTTATTACGGAGCCCATGCAGATGACGCGGCAGGCAGTGCTTACCCGGATTGCAGCAGCGATTTTAACAATAAAATGAATGAAGGCATATATATCGGCAGCGGGCGTAAGGTTCAGCTTGCCGCGCCGTTTGTAAATTTAAGCAAAAAAGATATTGTGGCAATAGGCCTGCAACTGAAAGTACCTTACGAACTTACATGGAGCTGCTACTGCGGCGGTGAAAAACCGTGCGGCACCTGCGGAACATGTATTGACAGAAAAGCGGCCTTTACGGCAAACGGGGTGCAGGACCCCTTAAAATACGAAAATTAAAGGAGATTTATATGAGAACATACACACAAACACAAAAATTAACTATTGCCGGTATTTGCATAGCCTTGTACATTGCAGTAATGATGTGCACACAAACCTTTGCCTTCGGGCAGTACCAGGTGCGCATTGCAACGGCCATGTATGGCCTAAGTGCAATTTTTCCGTTTTTAATTGTGCCGTTTGGCATAGCCAATGTTATAAGCAATACCATTATGGGCGGGCTTGGGCCTCTTGATATGATTGGCGGCGGCATTGTAGGCATTGTTACCACTTCTGTTATTGTGCTTGCCAAAAAATACGGCTGCGGCAACTGGTGCATTTTGTTTGCCATAACTTTAATTCCCGGCCTTGGCGTGCCGGTTTGGCTTTCCGTACTGCTCGATTTGCCGTACTGGCTGCTGGCATCTTCCGTGCTTGTAGGGCAGTTTGTATGCGGCCTTGCCGGAGCGGCGCTTGTAACTGCACTTGAAAAATCGTTTGCCGTAAATATTGCGGCGGAAAGGAAATAAACATGACATCTGGAAGAACCAAAGAAGAATTACAGGGCGTCGGACTTTTAGGGCATAAAACCAACTATCCAACCGATTATGCGCCGGAGGTTTTGGAATCGTTTATTAACAAGCATCCCGGCAACGATTATTTTGTAAAATTTAACTGCCCGGAATTTACAAGCTTGTGCCCGATGACAGGGCAGCCTGATTTTGCCACCATTTATATTTCGTATGTGCCGGATATGAAGCTTGTGGAAAGCAAATCGCTGAAGCTGTATTTGTTCAGCTTCCGTAACCACGGCGATTTTCATGAGGACTGCGTAAATATTATTATGAAAGACCTGATTAAGCTGATGGAGCCTAAATATATTGAAGTATGGGGAAAATTTACCCCGCGCGGCGGCCTTTCTATCGACCCATACGCAAATTACGGCAAACCCGGTACCGAATGGGAAGAAGTTGCCAAAAAGCGCATGCATTTCCACGACATGAACCCGGAAATTGTAAATTACAGAAAATAAAATATATAGTTTTTAACTAAAGTTTCATAAGAGCGGTATTAACCAAATTTTTGAATGCTACTTCATTTGGTAAATGCCGCTCTTTTTGCGTTTGTGCTTTCAAAGTTTAATAGTTAAAATTTAATTACAATAAAGTTGCTTTGCCGGGTTTTTTATAAAAAGGTGTGAGAATTTAACATATAAACAGCCCGGTAACCGTAATGCTGAATGCACTGTCAAAACTGCGGCGGCTGAATTTAGGGCACTCTGTAAGAGAGTCCGGTTGCTATTCCGGACGGAATCGGAGGAGCCGCAGCATTTTGATGCGTTTAGCAGAATGATTACCGGGCTGATTATTGTTTGAAACAATATGCTCCTAAAATTTTACTGCGCCTTAATATCTTTCTACTTCTTTTTTTGCGCCTAATGTGGTACAATATTTACAAATAAGGTACTCTTATTTGTTTTGTTTAGAAAACGTGGGACTTAAAAAGGACCACGAGGGACAAAACGCGATAGGTGAAGGCTTATGGATAGTATTATCAACTTACAAAAGAAAATTGTTCCCGAACTGACCAACCTTTTGGTGCAGCGTTACCAGATTCTGCGCCAGGTCAGCCACGAACACCCTATTGGCAGGCGTGCTTTGGCAGCAAGGCTTGGGCTGAGCGAAAGGGTTTTGCGCGCCCAGGTTGATTTTTTAAAAGGCTGCGGGCTGCTTGTTTTTTCTTCGGCCGGAATGACGGTAACGGAGGAAGGCATGGATATTTTGCGGGAGCTTGCCGATTATGTGCGCAAATTGCAGGGGCTTAACTCGTTGGAGCAGCTTTTATGCAGCAAGCTGAACATCGGCAGGGTGGTTATCATTCCCGGCGATTCCGACCAGGAAGAAGTTGTTAAGCGCGAAATAGGCCGTGCGGCCGCACGTATTTTAAGCAGGCTGCTGGGCGACGGCAAAAAGCATATTGTCGCTGTCAGCGGCGGTACTACAATGGCGGCGCTTGCTGCCAATATCAGCGGCAGCCACCCGCAAACAGTGGTTGTGCCTGCACGCGGCGGCCTTGGCGATAACGTGGAATTGCAGGCCAATACCATTGCAACTGTGCTGGCGCAGCGTATGGGCGCATCTTACCGCCAGCTGTATGTGCCCGACAGCGTGAGTGAGGAAATTTTAAACAGCATTTTGGCAGAAGACACCGGCGTTAAAGCCGTTGTTGATATTATCAAGCAGGCTGATATTCTTGTGCATGGCGTGGGGCAGGCAGCCGTTATGGCGCGCCACCGCCGCATGGCGCCGGAGTTTATTCAAAAACTTTTGGACGACGGCGCTGTTGGCGAGGCCTTTGGCCAGTACTGCGCGCTGGACGGCAGGCAGGTTTATATGACGAACAATGCCGGGCTGATGTTACAGGATTTGCCGAAAATAGGCACTGTTATCGGCGTGGCCGGCGGACGCAGCAAGGCAGAAGCAATTTTATCGGTAATACGTGCTTCACGGCAGGATATTCTTGTTACGGACGAAGCTGCGGCGCACTGTATTGCAGAAATGCTTGAAGATTAAGTTATAAAGCACTTTTGTGCAAAAATAAATCATCATATATTTTAAAGGAGGATTTTATTATGACAAAAGTAGGTATTAATGGATTTGGCCGTATCGGCCGCAATGTTTTCCGTGCAGCATTCGGCAACCCCGATTTTGATGTTGTGGCTGTAAATGACCTGACGGACGCTGCAACCCTTGCACACCTGTTAAAATACGATTCCATTCATGGCACTTTTGACCATGATGTTACTGCCGAAGGCGAATATCTGGTAGTTGACGGCAAAAAAGTTAAAGTACTGGCACAGACCGACCCGGCTAAACTGCCCTGGGGCGAACTCGGCGTAGAAATCGTTGTTGAATCTACCGGCCGCTTTACCGAAGGCGCAAAAGCTAAAGCACATCTTGAAGCAGGCGCTAAAAAAGTTATTATTTCCGCTCCGGCTAAAGGCGAAGATATTACCATTGTTATGGGCGTTAACGAAGATAAATATGAAGCAGACAAACACAATATTATCTCCAACGCTTCCTGCACCACCAACTGCCTGGCTCCGTTCACCAAAGTTCTGCTGGAAAACTTTGGTATTGTTAGCGGCCTTATGACTACCGTTCATTCTTACACCAATGACCAGAGAATTCTTGACCTGCCGCACAAAGATTTGCGCCGCGCCCGTGCTGCTGCGCAGTCCATCATTCCGACCACTACCGGTGCTGCCAAAGCAGTTTCCCTGGTTCTGCCGGAAGTTAAAGGCAAACTGAACGGTTTTGCAATGCGCGTTCCTACCCCGAACGTTTCCATTACCGACCTGACCGTACTGCTTGAAAAAGATACCACTGCCGAAGAAATTAACGCAGCTCTTAAAAAAGCGGCAGAAGGCGAACTGAAAGGCATTATGGGCTACAACGAACTGCCGCTGGTTTCCCGCGATTACAACGGCTGCCCGCTCAGCTCCATTGTTGACGGCCTTTCTACCATGATGGTTGGCCCGCGTATGGCTAAAGTTGTTGCCTGGTATGATAACGAATGGGGTTATTCCAACCGTGTTGTTGACCTTGCCTGCTACATTGCCTCCAAAGGCCTGTAAGAAGGTGGAGTAATGGAAAAGAAAACCTTATGCGATTTAGAGCTTAACGGCCAAAAAGCCCTCGTGCGCGTTGATTACAACGTGCCGATGGATGCCGGAGGCAATATTACGGACGATACCCGCATTACCGCTTCGCTTGATACTTTGCGTTATCTTCTGGAGCATGGCGCTGCCGTTATTTTAATGGCTCACCTTGGCCGCCCGAAAGGCGAAGTAAACAAAAAGTATTCTCTGGAGCCTGTTGCCGCATATTTAAGCAAACTGCTTGATATGCCTGTTGCCTTTGCGCATGACTGCATTGGCGAAGAAGCAGAAAAAATGGCTGCGGCTTTAAAACCGGGCGAAGTTTTAATGCTGGAAAACCTGCGTTTCCATAAAGAAGAAGAAAAAAATGACCTTGGCTTTGCCGAAAAACTTGCTTCGCTGGCCGATGTATATATTAATGACGGTTTCGGCGTTTCGCACCGCGCGCATGCTTCGGTGGAAGGCGTTACGCATTTTCTGCCGGCTGCCGCAGGCTTCTTGCTCGAAAAAGAAATTAAATTTATCGGGCGTGCCGTTACCAATCCGCTGCATCCTTATGCGGCAATTATCGGCGGCGCAAAAGTTTCCGATAAAATCGGCGTAATAGAAAACCTGCTTGATAAAGTTGACGTGCTTCTTATCGGCGGCGGCATGGCTAATACCTTCCTTGCCGCACAAGGCCACAAAATGGGCAAATCCCTTGTTGAAGAAGATAAACTTGAACTGGCGCGTGCCCTGCTTAAAAAAGCAGCAGAAAACAATGTTAAAATGCTGCTGCCGGTTGACCTTGTAATGGCTTCTGCCTTTGCAGCTGACGCCGATACAAAGGTTGAACGTGTTGAAAACCTGAGCCAGGACTACATGGCGCTTGACATTGGCCCGGAAAGCCGTTTGCAGTATGAAGCTGCTTTGCAGGGCGCAAAAATGATTGTCTGGAACGGCCCTATGGGTGTATTTGAAATGGCTGCTTTTGCACATGGCACGGAAGCTGTTGCCGAGGCAGTTGCCAAGAGCAAGGCTGTGAGTATTGTAGGCGGCGGTGACAGTGTTGCTGCTATTGAAAAGACAGGCCTTGCTTCTAAAATAAGCCATATTTCTACCGGCGGCGGTGCAAGCCTTGAATATCTGGAAGGCAAAGTGCTGCCCGGCATTGCCGCATTGGATGACCTGCGCCGCAAAATGGTTGCTGGTAACTGGAAGTGCCATAAAACTGTTGGCGAAGCGGTAGAACTTGCAGAAAGCATTGTAGAAGAAACGAACGGCACTTTAAACGAAGTTGTAATCTTCCCGCCGTTTACTGCTTTGGAAACCGTTGCCGACGCTATCGACGGCAAACATGTCGGCTATGGCGCGCAGGATATTTTCTGGGAAGATGAAGGCGCTTACACCGGCGCTGTTTCCGGCAAAATGATTGCCGATATCTGCGCGGAATATGTAATTATCGGCCATTCAGAACGCCGCACGCTGTTTGGCGACAACGAAGTTGCCGTTGCTAAAAAACTGCGCGCTGCCTACAGAAACGGCCTGAAACCTGTGCTTTGCGTTGGCGAAAACGCCGACGAACGCGCGGAAGGCAAAACCTCCCGCAAAATAAGCATGCAGCTGCAAAGCGCATTAAAAGGCATTACCGCCCAGGAAGCAGAAAAAATGGTTGTTGCTTATGAGCCTTTGTGGTCCATCGGCAGCGGCAATGCTGCAACGGCGGCAGATGCACAGGAAGTTGCCGTGCTTATCCGCAGCAAGATAGAAAAAATCTTTTCGGAAGAAGTTGCACGCAAAGTACGCATTTTGTACGGCGGCAGCGTAACCGAAATGAATGCTGCCGATTTTGTGCAGGGCGAAATTGACGGCGTACTGGTTGGCGGCGCAAGCCTGAAAGCAGACAGCTTCAGCGCTATTGTACGCAGTGTGTGAGGATAACATGAAACCTGTAATGCTTATGATTTTGGACGGCTGGGGCATTGCCCCGGCCGGGCCTTATAATGCGGCCAAAACTGCAAAAACGCCGGAGCTTTCCCGCCTTTTTGAAACTTACCCGCATACAAGGCTTTTAGCTTCCGGCAATGCGGTAGGGCTGCCGGAAGGGCAGATGGGCAATTCGGAAGTAGGGCATTTGAATATCGGCGCTGGGCGCATTGTGTACCAGGAACTGACGCGTATTACCAAAGCCTGCGAAGAAGGCACGCTGCTGCAAAACAAAGCGCTGCTTGAATGTATGGCGCAGGTAAAACAAAACGGCGGCGCACTGCATTTAATGGGGCTTTTAAGCGACGGCGGCGTACACAGCCACGAAAGCCATTTGTGGGCGCTTTTAAAAATGGCGAAAGCCAACGGCATTGAAAAAGTTTATGTGCATGCGTTTTTAGACGGGCGTGACGTTGGCCCGAGCACCGCGCTGACTTATATTGAACGCCTGCAAAAAGTTATTGACGAAACAGGCTGCGGCGAAATTGCAACCGTCAGCGGGCGTTATTACGCCATGGACCGCGACAAACGCTGGGCGCGCACGCAAAAGGCTTATGATGCCATAACGCTGCACAGCGGAAAAACTTTTGCTTCTGCGGCTGAAGGCATTGAAGCAAGTTATGCTGCCGGTGTTACCGATGAATTTGTTGAGCCATTTGTTGTTGCTTCCGAAAATGACAGCCGCGTAAAAGATGGCGACGGCGTTATATTTTATAACTTCCGCCCGGACAGGGCAAGGCAGCTTACACACGCCTTTACGGACAGTGACTTTGCCGGTTTTGAACGCGTAAAATTAAATGTAGCGTTTGTCTGCATGACTCAGTACGATGCAACCATTGATGCTGCGGTGGCTTTTCCGCCGGAAACGCTAGTTAATACCCTGGGCGAGGTTCTGGCAAAAAATAATCTGCGCCAGCTGCGCATTGCCGAAACGGAAAAATATGCACATGTAACGTTCTTTTTTAACGGCGGCGTGGAAACTCCAAACGCGCTGGAGGACAGAGTGCTTATACCTTCGCCGCAGGTTGCCACTTATGACTTGCAGCCGGAAATGAGCGCTTATGAAGTGACGGACAAGCTTTTAACTCTGCTTGATGAAGATAAATATGATGTTGTTATTTTAAATTTTGCCAATCCCGATATGGTTGGGCATACCGGCGTAATGGATGCTGCCGTTAAGGCAATGGAAGCGGTAGATACCTGTGCCGGTAAAATAGTAAAAAAAGTGCTTGCACTTGGCGGTGCGGTTTGCATAACTGCCGACCACGGCAACCTTGAAAAAATGTATGACGGAGAAACTAACCAGCCGTATACGGCGCATACCACTAACCCCGTACCGTTTTTAATGGTATCGGCAGGCAGGCCGAAACTGCATGAAGGCATTTTGGCAGATATAGCGCCGACGCTGCTGGAACTTTTGGGCATAGCGCAGCCTGCAGAAATGACAGGGCACAGCCTGATAGAAAAGTAAAATAATCAGAGGTGAAAAACTCATGGCAATGATTACCGAAGTTTACGCAAGAGAAATACTCGATTCGCGCGGAAACCCGACCGTTGAAGTTGAAGTATGGCTGGAAGACGGCTCTGTCGGCCGCGCAGCCGTACCTTCCGGCGCATCTACCGGCGCACACGAAGCAGTTGAACTGCGCGACGGCGATAAAGAACGCTATGGCGGCAAAGGCGTAAGCAAAGCAGTTGATAACGTTAACGACGTTATTGCAGAAGCTTTGATTGGCCTTGAAGCAACCCGCCAGACTGAAATTGACGAAATGCTCATCCGCCTTGACGGCACACCCAACAAAGGCAAACTGGGCGCCAACGCTGTACTTGGCGTATCCATGGCAGTTGCCAAAGCCGCAGCCAACTCCTGCGGGCTGCCGCTGTACCTGTACCTTGGCGGCGTAGCTGCACAGGAACTGCCCGTGCCGATGATGAACATTTTAAACGGCGGCCAGCATGCCGATAACAACGTAGACATTCAGGAATTTATGATTATGCCTGTTGGTGCAAAATCCTTTACCGAATGCCTGCGCATGAATGTTGAAATTTACCATACGCTTAAATCCCTTTTAAAGGAAAAAGGCCTTGGCACCGGTTTGGGTGATGAAGGCGGCTTTGCGCCGGATTTGAAATCCAACGAAGAAGCCATTGCCGTTATTTTGGAAGCCGTTGAAAAAGCAGGCTACAAACCCGGCAAAGATATTGTTATGGCTCTTGACGTTGCTTCAAGCGAATTTTATAAAGACGGCAAGTATGACATGGCTGGCGAAGGCGTTGTAAAAACCAGCGAAGAAATGATTGACTATCTTGCCATGCTGTGCGAAAAATATCCTATTATATCCATTGAGGACGGCCTTGCTGAAGATGACTGGGACGGCTGGAAAAAACTTACCAAACGCCTTGGCAAAAAGGTTCAGCTTGTTGGCGACGACCTGTTTGTAACCAATGAAGCCCGCCTTAAAGAAGGCATTGAAAAACATGTCGGCAACGCAATCCTTATTAAAGTAAACCAGATTGGCACGCTTACCGAAACCTTCCGTGCTATTGAAACCGCCAAACGCGCAGGCTACACCTGCATTATTTCCCACCGCAGCGGCGAAACGGAAGATACCACGCTTTCGGATATTGCAGTTGCCGTTAACGCAGGCCAGATTAAAACCGGCGCACCGGCAAGAACTGACCGCGTAGCAAAATACAACCAGCTTCTGCGCATTGAAGAAGACCTTGGCAGCGCAGCCAAATATAAAGGAATGGATGTTTTCTACAACATCAGCAAATAAACAGAGGCGCATAAAATGGATTTCGGTTTTAATCCCTTACAGTATAAATACCCTTCGCGCCGCAGCGTAATGTACGGCACAAAGGGCATGGTTTGCAGCAGCCAGCCGCTGGCAGCGCAGGCCGGGCTTGATATGATTAAAAAAGGCGGCAACGCCGTTGATGCCGCTGTTGCAACCGCCATTGCGCTTACAATTTTAGAACCTACCAGCAACGGGCTTGGCAGCGACGCCTTTGCCCAGGTGTGGGTTGGCGGCAAATTATACGGCTTAAACGGCAGCGGTTATGCGCCTGAACTTTTAACGCCGGATTGTGCGGCATTAAAAGATAAAACGGCAATTCCCGAGCGCGGCTGGGAATCGGTAACGGTTCCGGGTGCGGTATCTGCCTGGGCAGAACTGCACAAACGCTTTGGCAAACTGCCTTTTGCCGAACTGTTTGCACCCGCGATTGAATATGCCGAAAACGGTTACCCGGTATCGCCTGTTATCAGCCGCTTATGGCATGAAGGGCTTGGCGTTTTTGCTCCGTATAAAAATAACGCGGCCTTTAAAGGCTGGTTTGATACCTTTACTCAAAACGGCGTAACGCCTGCAGCCGGTACAGTTGCCAAACTGCCCAAACAGGCCAGAACGCTGCGCCTTATTGCCGATAGCTACGGCGAAGCCTTTTACCGTGGCGAAATTGCAGATAGAATTGATGAATTTTCGCGCAGCACAGGCGGCTATATCCGCAAAAGCGATTTAGCTGCTTACCGTGCCGAATGGGTAGAGCCAATCAGCATCGATTACCGCGGTTACCGTGTATGGGAACTGCCTCCTAACGGGCACGGCATTGTGGCGTTAATGGCGCTTAATATTTTAAAAGGTTTTGAACATGCCAGCAAAGACTGTGCCGAAAACCTGCACCACGAAATTGAAGCCATGAAGCTTGCCTACGCCGACGGCAGAAAATACGTGGCCGACCCGCGTTATATGAAAGCGCAGGTTAAAGAGCTGCTTAGTGATGAATATACGGCAAAACGCCGCGCACTTATTGGCGAACAGGCAATTATGCCAGAGCCCGGCAATCCATTCTGCGGCGGTACGGTATACCTGTGTACGGCAGACGGCGAAGGCAACATGGTTTCGTATATCCAAAGCAATTTTCAGGGCTTTGGCAGCGGCATAGTTGTGCCGGATTACGGCATTGCCTTTAACGACAGGGCCTCCGGCTTTACGCTTGACCCGCAGCACGACGATTACCTTGTACCGCTGAAAAAACCATATCATACCATTATACCGGGCTTTTTAACAAAAGACGGCAAAGCCGTTGGCCCGTTTGGCGTAATGGGCGGTTACATGCAGCCGCAGGGGCACTTGCAGGTTATCCATAACGTAATTGATTTTGGCATGAACCCGCAGGAAGCACTTGACTGCCCGCGCTGGCAGTGGATTGAAGGCAAAAAAGTTATGGTTGAAGCAGGCGTTGGCGAAGAATTAATTAATGCTTTGCGCGCCCGCGGGCACGAACTTATCGTAACCGATGACTTTATTGACTTTGGCCGCGGCCAGATGATTTGGCGCAATGATGACGGTGTGCTTGTTGGCGCAACAGAACCGCGCGCCGACGGCATGGTTGCCGTTTGGTAAAATAATAAAAAAACAAAATGCTCCCGTTAGAACCGGCAGTTAAAATAAAACTGCCTGAAAGCTAATGGGAGCATATTATTTTTATAAAGAAAAATCTAAGTTACGCAATATTGCTGCGTAAGTTTTTTAATGCCTGCTTATGGTGCTTGGTAACCATGGCAGGCGAACAGTTT
>OHIR01000710.1_pt1 | contig 19611 bp, 20 predicted proteins | sample 1568301 | NCBI WGS metagenome assembly OHIR01 (sample SAMEA3879539, study PRJEB24766) | human gut metagenome | biome: human-associated habitat; feature: feces | place: USA | collected 1985/1987
AATAATATCAGACTGCGTAAGCAATGTCTCAAAGTCAACCTGTTCATAACCTTCCTGCGCCGGAGCACCGGAGGCGGAGTAGTAAATGACCTTCGCTCCGAACGCACGCGCAACCTCAGCGACACGTCTGCCAATCGCTCCAAGTCCAATGATCCCCCAGGTTTTTCCATGGATTTCTGTGAAATGTTCTGCAAAATGAGTGAAAGAGACATCATTTACATAGCGCTCTTCTTTCACATAATCATCATAATAGCGCAGCTTTTCTAATAGAAAGAGAAGCATTGCAAATGTGTGTTGTGCGACAGTCTCTGTAGAGTAGCCGGCAACATTTCTCCAGGCAATGCCATGTGCATCCAGATATGCTTTGTCCAGATTGTTCGTTCCGGTTGCAGTCACGCAGACCAGTTTTAAGTGCTCTGCCTCACCGATCGATGTCTCATTGATCTGTACTTTATTTACGATCACCACATCGGCATCTTTGGTGCGCTCTCTTGCCTCTTCCGTTGTGGAAAATCCATATTTTATAACTGTTCCAAGTTTGTCGTACCCGGAGAGATCAATGTCTTCCCCGATAGTTTTTGCATCCAGAAATACAATGTTCATCTTTTTTCTCCTTTGCATTATTTATTCAAATAGGCGCGAAGGGCGTCTGTCTGTTCTGTGGCAATACGATAACCTTCATCATAAAGCCTGCGCAATTTTATGGTATCCGTCTCCGTCCTGCCAACTCCATAGGTCGACTCCGGTGCGATCACAAATACTTTTTCCTCTTTCTCTAACTGCATCAGTTTTTCCATGGAAGCATTGTAGCGCTCCGCGCGAAGTTTCATATCCTCCACGATCTTCGGATATCGCTGATAAAGACGGTTCATAACGCCTGCCGCCTTTTCCTGTGTCTTTACATAGCCGCGTTCCCTTGTCAGAACAACAACCAGTTTTTCACAGCCCATTTCCATAGCATGCTCATAAGGAACCGAATCTGCAAGTCCGCCGTCCAGATAATAATGTCTGCCGATCTTTACCGGCTGAAAAAGAATCGGCAGTGAACAGGTTGCGATCAGCAGATCCTTCATCTCTTTCCCACGCGGGACTTCCATGTATTCTGCTTTTCCTGTGTGAATATTTGTGACTGCCGCTTCAATCTCTCCCGGAAAACGTGCCAGAGCATCATAATCAAGCGGAAGAATCTCATTCGGTACTTCTTCAAACACAAACTTCGTATTGTAATACGCATGTTCTTTGCGGTTTAGCAGATGGCGCATACCCATATAGCGCTTATCCGCCATATATTTTTCCATCAGTTCCAGATTACGTCCTTTCTGCCCGGAAAGATACGACAATCCATATGCCATTCCAGCGGAAACACCGATGTAATAATCCGGCATGATATTTTCTTCCAGAAATTTATCCATTACTCCACAGGAAAAAACCGTGCGGTTTGCCCCGCCTTCAAATACCATTCCAAGTTTCATTTCTATTTATCTCCATTCATCTGAGGCATATCACTGCTCTCCGTCACATAAAGAGTGACACCCTTGATTTCCTTTACCATCACGATCATCCCCGGCTCGAAGGTCTTTTCATCATCCACCGAGCGGGCTGTCCATTCCAGACCATTCATAACCGCGGTTCCGGTTCCCCTGACATTATCAATCTGCTCTGTGACACAGACATTTTTTCCAACTGCTTCCTCATAATTTGTCTTAACCAGATGCGGTTTTAAATATTTCAGAGCCCAGGGTCTTGTAAAACAAAGCAGTACAAATGACACTGCTGCAAACACGATGATCTGTCCCGTGATTCCCATTCCAAATGCCGCACAAATCAGTCCTGCAAGACTTCCTCCTGCCAGCCAGATTGATGTCAGACCAACGGTAGCGATCTCCAATACCACAAAGAAAATGATCAATGCCAGCCAAACTATTATCTCCATAATCTTCTCCCTCCTGTCGTAATATTTCTGCTGTTTCTATAGTAGTATAACGCAAATAAATTTTCAATGCCATGGTTAATTATCTACGCTTTTCGACCGAAACATATAACAGATGATTTTTAAGGAGGTCTTTCTTATGGCCAATACCGCTTATGTCGGAGCCGGAACCACACTTGGTACATCCTATTATATGCGTCGTTTTTATGCAGCAAATGCGGATGCACGTACCACCACATCACGCAGTAATCTGACCAATTCCACCCTCACGGGTGCCGATTCGCATGCGCTGCGCCGTGCGATACGTTCCCTTGGCTCATTTACATATGATGACGATAATGAAATAAATATCAAAAACAGTGTTTCAGCGTTCATCAGCACCTACAATAATATGATAAACTCATCCGGTGCATCAGATGACCGGACAATGAAAAATACACAGAAAAGTCTGAAAAATCTGACTGCCGAATATGAGAGTCAGCTTGATAAGATCGGTATCACCGTAAAAGATAACGGCACACTTGAATCACGCAGTTCTCTTTTTAGTTCAGCCGACATTTCAAAATTTGAATCTCTGTTTTCTTCAGATTCAGAATACATGCAGCGTGTCAATTCCTATGCCAGACGTTTTGAAAACAGGAGCAGCATTCTGACACAGATCGAATACAATGATGCACTGGCAAAGCGCAATGCAAATAAACAGACATCCTCGTCTGTTTCTGACAGCACCACCGGCAAAACCGATTCTGCTGATACCGGTTCTACCGCTGTGAATGCACTTAACATCGCATCTGTTACACCGGTAACTGCTGATTTAAACACACTGCTCAACACCGGAATCGGCAGCAATGTGAATGTCATTTTATAATTTGGGGGAAATCTATTTCCACTGCATATTTACTTTCAACGCATTTCCACTGACACTGATGTCCGCATAACTTCCGCAGACAAGCGGCATCATCGGTGGGATATGTCCGATATCTGCATCCATAATGACCGGTACCTGATACCCGGCAAGCAGGTCTGTAACCGCATGGTACTGGTCTAATCCCATCATTTCCTGTCCGAACACCGCCGGTCTTCCAATCAAAAAACCTTTTACATGCGAAAACCATCCGGCATGTTTCATCTGCCAGACCGCCCTGCGGATAGACATCACATTCAGATCACAGGACTCTAAAAACCAGATGATTCCGTCATCCTGATACTTCTCTGTAAATTCCTGTACTTTATCAAACTCTGTTCCCAGCAGGTTGACCAGACAATCCATGCAGCCGCCAAGCAGTCTTCCCTGCATGGTGATTTCTTCCTGTAATTCCTCTGCCGGCTGCACCAATGGTTTGTACTGCACATTATTTTTCTGTTTTTCAGGCAGACATACCATAAGTTTTTTCTCTTCTGTCACATTGTATGGTTCAAGCGGATGTTCCTCGTCTTTTTTTCCTTCTTTTTCCCACAGTGCATAGCCCTCTATACTGCTTTTTTCTCCACGCAGAAGATGATAGGCATCCCAAAGGCTCTCATGCCACGGTTCCATGCCGAATGCCGCCGCACATGGTCCATATATAGATGCTGTATCGCACAGCGTGGCAAGCAGGAATGTCATATTAGTATTATCGGAAAATCCCATATACCACTTTGGTTTTGTCACCCTGATCCTGTCAAAATCTACTTTGTCTAAGATTTCACACATCAGTTCACCGCCGCCACAGGAGATCAGTATGTCATTTTTATCGCTGCAATAATATTCTGTCAGCTCCGCCCCGCATGCTTCCGGAGTGTTGCTGATGCCGATTCCTTCCGACGCATAACAGTTTGGTCCAAGTTCTAATCTATGTCCCAGTCCGGTAAATTTCTTCTGTGCATTTAAAAATGCTGTATGGTACGGCTCTATACTGCAGCCAAAAGATGGTGCCACAAAACCGATCGTTCCGTTTTCCGGTAAAAACTCTGGATATTTCATATCGTTATCGTTTCCTCCAATGTTTCTCTCTCTCAGTTTACACCGTCAAAAAAACGGTTGCAATCTTTTTTCGTTTTGCTATAATAATTAGTAGTTATTTCATTACGGGCAGACATAGTACATCGGTAGTATATCAGCTTCCCAAGCTGAGGAGGCGGGTTCGATTCCCGTTGTCTGCTTACTCAAAGAAACCCAGTAAAGTCAGTAATGCATTGATTTTACTGGGTTTTCATATGTTTAAAATTTTCTTATTTAGAAAAAAATTTACCTCAAAAAGTATACTTTTTACGTCAAAGTATTCCACAATGTATTCCACAAAATGTTATCCATCTTTCGCAAGTAGCACATATTATTAAAAACAGCATGGATTTTATGGATAAGCCGCTATTCCATCATTGATAACCGCATGGATAATGTATGAAAAATCATGGAAAAGGAAAACCTCTTTCCCACCATTTTCCCACAACATTCTCCACCCGGTTACCAACGATTCCATAAACAGCCACTTACCCACAAACTCCACCCTGCGGTTAAGGTCTGCTAGTGTCCTCTTATTTTGTTTTATTTTATAAAATAACATTTTAACACTAAAAAAAGACTCCACCCCAGCATTACACCGGAATGAAGTCTTTTTGCTATCTTTCATCTTCTTTTTCTCTCATTGCAATCTCAATGATCGCCAAATCTCTCTTTGCAGCTTTCATATCTTCAACACCATCACGTACAGGTATCAATATTGCCAGTGTTAACGCCGCCGCCAAAATAACAGACAATAAAAAAACAAATGTTCATTTCTTTTATGCCATCATACCCGGAAGTTACAGTGTACTGATATGAAATTCTTATAAAAGCAAAAAATTCTCTCCAGATACCCATTACGATTCCAAGTAAAACAATCATCAGCAGCACTTCACAAACATTCTTTTTATGTTCACATTTCACTTTTTGTTCTACATATTCAAACTCCAGCTCTTCTTTTTCCATTAATCTTAATGTCTCAAGTCTCCATTTAAAAGCCTGCATTTTCCGCCTGCGTATTTCCCGATATGAAAATTTCATGATAAAGTTTTCTATCTTTTCTTTCATCACTCTGCCTCCACGATCTTCCAGTTATCCCCCTTCTCCAGCGTCAGCTTATACTGCATGACCTGCGTGATCTTCAGATCCTGGTCCAGGTATTTTACATAAACTTCTGCTTTCGTCTGATCACCTTCCATATAGTAGGCTTTTCCTGCCAGTCCATCATATACATAATTCTTTCCGATCGCCGGAAGGACACCATCCTTTACATAATAGACGAGTTCCTTTGCCGATGCCTGGGGATACAGCTTGAAAAACGTATTCAAAAAATCTTCGATCTGTGTCTGGGTTTTTAAATCTATGCTCCCGTCTGTTTCTTTCGCTTTTACTTCATAAGAAGATTTTCCCGGCAGCGCATACGCTGTCGGGTTTTTTACAACTAACATTTTTCCATTTTCATCTCTGTGCACCGCCATCTGATACACATTGCTCTGATTCGTGGTCTGTTCACCTTCCGATATCCGCTGCTTTACACAATACGTTACTTCGTACTCTGTATCCGTAAGATCCTTCACAGACCAGATATCTACGGATTCAACCTCTACTGCAGTCGGGCAGTCTGTCGTTATCATTCCATGATCCATAAGCTGCAGTGTTTCCGGAAGATACTTTTCCAGTGCTTTTTCTCTCTTGCTGATCTCCCGGTCTGTATTTTCCCAGGCATGATATACACCTGCGAAATCTTTCACATAACTCTCCAGGGCATTTGTATCTTTTAATTTTTCCTCGATCACAGTTTCTTTTTCAACTGTGACCGTATCAACCGATGTGAAATTATTATAAATTCCCAGGATAATGCTGATTGCAAGTAAAATCCAGAATAACCGGATCCATCCCCTGTTAGGAGATACCTTTAAAACCGGCATTTCTTCTGCCTGGTCACTTCCTTTATATTCACCCCTTATCTTTTCTTTTGGTTTTAATTTCCTGATATGTACTTTCATTTTTTCCGGCAGTTTCGCATATATTTTTTTTAAAAACAGCCAGACCTTATTTTTTGCTTTACCAATCATCGCTTTTATCTGTTCTTTCTTCATATAAATATCTCCTATTCCATCCAGAAATTTTTCTGATCCTCTTCTGTAAAGGATACCGGCAACACAATAAATGCTCCATTTTCCCCGCTTCCATAGATTATGCTCTTTTCCGGTCTTTTCTCTGACAGATAGACACTTTTTGCACCAGTTACCCGACTAAGCATAAGTAAATATTCCGCATTTACTGCAGCTTCCCTGTCTCCCAGGAAACAAAAGATACGTCTCGATCTGCACCTTCCTCTTTCCTTTTTCAAAGTTTTTACCATCTGATCCAGTTCATCCGGCAATGTCGTTTCTTTTTCATTCATGATTCGTGCGTTTTCCATATAGTCATACATCTGATTCTTTACATACGAACCATCCCGTTCCGGCAATTCCACAGGTTTGTTTAAACATACACAAAAATGAGCGCCTGCAACATACTGCCTTTCATCTTCAATCCAGCTTCCATAATAAGTAGCACCTCTTCTTTCTGCCATTTTAATCAGATCATTTACCATACGCTGTATTTTCTTTTCCTGTCCTGTTTTGTTTCCTTTTTCCATTTCTTTTCCCTTTCTGCCGTTGCGACATCGCATTTATGTTGACGGCATGCTGACCCTTCCAATACATACAAAGTGTTCTTTCCAGAAATTCGTATTTAAGTCTGCAAAGCCGATCGGGTTACCGGCATGAAACATCCTTCCATTTCCGGCATAGATCCCAACGTGCGTGATGTAATTGTCTGTCTTATATGTTTTCGTGAAAAAGACCAGATCTCCCGGCTGCGCTTCCTCCAACTCCAGATGCTGCACGGCTTCATACTGTTCCTGTGCTGTCCTTGGCAGTGACACTCCCGCCTGTCCAAAACACCATTGCGTTAACCCGGAGCAGTCAAAGGATGTCTGCGGACTTGAACCACCCCAGACATATTTCCATCCCTGATATTTATAAGCTTCCGCAAGAACTGCATTCGCTGTATCTGCCGGTAACGGCTCTGACTCCAGGTATTGTTTTACAAGATATACATAAAACATGTTTCCGTAGCCATATCTCCATCCGCCATTCTGTGCGATCGCAACCGGATTGTCATACTTTACTTTTCTGCCGCCGCATTTGCTGCTGGCAAAATCACACGACAACTGAAATGTATGAGCCTTTCCCCTGACTGATACATAATCAATATATCCGGCTCCATAATTGTATGCCTGGATCGCTGTATCAAGATCACAACCTAACGTGTCCGCTTTCTGTAGCAACATGGCAAAATATGCAACCGCAGCCTTGATAGATTCCGAAGGGGTTTTCTCTTCTTCTGTCAGACCACTGTTTCCAAGTGACTGCATCGGATCATTTCCTTCCCCTCCAGTCTCAACCATCATGATGGCAAGCAGATACTTTTCATACTCATGTATGTTGTATTCCGCTGCCGTATCCCCGACAAAGGCTGCATATTCCCTTACTTTGTCAGATAACCCAAGACCGGATGCATGCTTTGGATTTCCATCATCATTATCATCTGTGACGCCAACAAGTATCACACTGCATACCAAAAGCAGGAAAACAGGAAATAAAATACATAAGGCAGTTACTATCCGCTTTACACGCTTCATCCCTATTTCCTCCTCGTATCCATATTCCGATCATCCTTCCTTATTTCTGTCACTTTCCTTACATGAGGTTCTGCATGTCCTACATTTCTCTGTTCCGTTAAAATCTCATTTCTTAAATCCTTTGCATTTCCACTGGATCTTATGACGGTTTTTCCCGGTACAGACTCCGGCTTTGCTCCCCTTAGATCCTGTCCGGCATTTTTCTCCTGCAGTCCATGATCTTCATTTCTCTGCTGATGCAGGTCTTTCCTAAATTTTTCCTGATCCGGACTGCTTAACATTGTTCCGTAAGTTCCAAGTTCTTTTCTTACATCCTTGTTTGAATACGGAAGACGGGTTACACTCTGTTTATAGCGGATATCCTCTAACGGCGTTCCTATGCGCTCTGCCTTCTGGTCATTTTTCCTGATCCGTTCTTCACTTCCTGCCATGTTCTGTAATTTTTCATCTGATGTTTTCCGCACCTGCCCCCTGCTGTCAATAAAGCTTTTTCCTGCTTTTGCGCCGTGGTTTAAACCATCCACACCACGGTATTTATCCAGTTCTTTTCCATTTACCGGAATCCGTTGGTGGATGTCAATTCCATCATAACGTTTTAGCGCAGTTTCATTTCTTCGCTTCGCAAGATACATTTCACGACGCTTTTTTCCTGCATCTGCCCGGATCCGGTTTCGTTCCTGCAGACGGTCTGCCTCTCTTCTGCTCCGTTCTCCAGCTATGCCTTCTTTAAAGTCTTTTACATTCTGATCTAACGCTTTTCGATGTAATCCTGCCTGGTATCTTATTTCAGTCGGTGTATTCTTTACATTATCTTTTACCATGCCGAAACGTTCTTTTAAGCGTTTTCCGGAATCCATAACCATACCGACACGTTTTCCGGCTTTTGTACCTGCAGACTGTGTTTTACTGCCGTAAGATACTGTCGTTCTTTCATTTTCAGACGCTCCATTGTTTTCCGTCCCATTCACATTTTCATTTGCCCGGACTGGTTCTCTTACAGGCTTACTGCCACTATTATTTGTATGTGATGATGCCCTCTGTGAATTGCTTTCACCTGAAGGCGCCGGTTCATTTCCAGAACTGCTTCCAGCATTTCCACCTGTACCGCCGCCAGTTCCATTTCCTGCACTTCTGCTTACTGCAGCACGTCTGCCGCCAGAATAATACCTTCGTCCAAACAATTTTCTCATAACCATATATCTTCCCATGCTCTTTAAGAAACGACCACGCTTATTGCTGCCGCCATCTCCTAACGCAACCATAGATAAAATTTCATCCATCTTTAAATACGTTCCAACAAAAACAACGATCTGTAAAAATGCAACCATTAAAAACGGATAATCTCCTGACATGGAATAGATCATTGCAGATAGAGAAAACGCAATCGTAATGAGAAGTGTTAATCCTGCGCGCATTAAAATCGTATTGAACAGTTTTAACACCGCCTTTTTCAACAATCCGTTATAAGTCGGCAGCATGGATAAAATAAAATTCAGCGGCAGATACAACGCAAATATGATAAACAAAAGCTGGGTAAATATAACCAGCCCACACATTATGACCACAAAAATACTGATGATCAGATTCAAAAAACCTATTAAAATAACTGTTCCAAATCTGCCTGCTACATTCGTCACAGTCATATTTACATTTTTATAAGTTTCAATATCTGTCTTTACTGCAGTCTGACGGTCTTCTCCGAAATTCGTTACAGGACTGACAGATAAAATTGATTTAATACGATCTCCATCAACTCCCGCTGCAATACGCTCTGATTCGATTGCAGTTTCATCCGTCGTACCAAACTGCAAAAGCAGCCATGGTTTATAGACCTGAATTGCAAACAGGTTATTCCGGATCTTGTCTGTTGCTTTTACTCCCATCTCATCATTTCCCGGCATGACAAGTTTTGCCCCAAGCTCCAGGACACCATTGCTTAAATCCGCGGAAAAATCATTGATATTTTTAATGTACTGCGGCGCATAAGCAATAAACGCGGCAGTTAAAAGAAAGATCACAAGCATATTTACCGCTGCGCTGACTGCCTCTGTGGTTTTTCTTTTGATCAGCCCGGCATATGCCATGTAGCCGCCCACGATCAATACGATAAACAGTAACAGCCAGGTATAAAAACCATCCGCATTGAATTTCTTCGATCCGGTATTCATGCCCGCCAGGATCTGAATGTTCTTTCCGATGTCGTCTGCCATATCACCGATAAAATCAAGCGAATACGTCTGCTGCACAATATATCCCGTTCCGCTGCTCAGCAATACACTGATCAGCCAGATTCCGTCACTGATTCCATAAAAAACGGATGAAATCTTATTATCTATCCTGTCCATCCAATTCCAGGGAAGCCAGTCCCAGGAAGTGTCCACATAGAAATCGATCTGATAATTATCCCACCGGTACTGACTATACAGATTTCCAGCATCGATCGTTTCATCTACCAGTCCGGAAGCCGCAGCTACCTCCATATTGGCAGCCGATAAAAATAATCCTGTCAGAAGCATGCATACAAGAAATGCTGACAGGATCTGTTTGCGCGGCTTTTGCAGTCTTTTTGTTTTCATTCCCCATTTCTTTCTCATGAAACTTCCTCCCTTCTTGGAGGTCTGGTATCAAATGCGTCAAATACATGCTGCAGTAATATCTGTGTATGTACTTTTCCAACACGACCGTAAATGTCCTGCATCAGACATTCCCCAGTTTCTAATGCCATGATCGCATTCTGGTTTTCTTCATCATCCGGATCCAGCCCAAAGAATCTTAATGTATTCCGGATCTCCGTCTTATCTGTGGAATGAAAAGCGAACTTCAAACCGATATTGTTTTTGATTTTTTCGTCCAGAAGATCGGAAGAACTCTGCGTGATAAAAAATACACCGGACTGCATGGAACGTCCGGCACGTACAAGTTTATTCGATAAAGCTGCTCCCTGTGCTACCTGCAGGAGACTCCATGCCTCATCTAAAGCAACGATTTTATAAATTTTCCTGTCTGAATAAATAAAATCCAATGCAAAAGTTCCGATCGCGATCATAACCGCAATACTTAAATATTCGATACTGGTATATTCCTCCACATTTTTTTCAGAATCCGGCAGCATCAGATCCTGCACCTGCAAAATGTTTAAAGCCTTATCTGCACTGATCTTACGCGTCACTTTTCCATCTGAAAACAGCAATCCCGCAAAATCATAATCGGTAAACGCTGCTATGTGGCTTGCAAGCAGATGCGCTTCTTCATCCTCCATCTCATTTAATTCATCGATCACATATAAAAGTCCGCTATCCGATCTTTTTGTAACTGCCTTTACCGCATCACGTAAAAGCGGGAAACGTTTTCCATCTTTAATACTGACACCAGTCAAAAATGTCAGGATATCCATCGCCAGGCTGTCTGCATCTTTCTTATTCTGCATGATCACATACGGATCAAGCATTCCTTTATTGACCTCATCACTGGTCAGGTTGATAATGTTAATTTCATCCGAAAGTTCCGGAAGCATTTCTTTCCATTTCCCGCGTTCCGACTTCGGATCAAGGATCAGTGCCCTTGCACCGTGTAAAACTTCCTGGTAAATGATGTTATTTGCAAACATTGATTTACCACCGCCAAGCGTTCCGGTAAATGCCACAGCAAGGGCATTTGTAACACTGCCGGCTACGTTCTGACAGGCAAGAGACGGGTCTATGTAGATATTATTTCCAGTCTCCGTGTCATACCCGATGTAACTTCCATCCGGATCACCCAGGATGCGCGCTGCACCGAATCCAAGTCCCGCCAGGAAATCTGCTTTCACATACTGGATATAATCATTTTCATATCTTGATCCAGACGGAATAAATTCTTCGTGGAATCCGATCATATCGCCAAACGGGCGTACCAGTTTAATGTTAAAATCATTCTCGTAATAATCCCTGACCTCCGCGATACGACGTTCCAGCTCCTCTTCGCTTTCTGCAGCAATCCGGACAACGTAGCTTAATTTGTACATGGATTCTTTTGTTCTGCCTAAGTCCTTTTCCAGCTCGTCCACATCCACCAGTGCCTCTACCACGGAATTATCCGTATCGGCACCAGCCTCATACGCATGCTCATCTAAGTCATTTAATTCCTTTTTCTTATTTCTGACCGTCATCAATGCGCTTCTGTTCGGCATGATTTCAACGTTCATACTGACGTCTACCGGAAAACGGAAACGCTCCTGCTCATAATAAAAGATCTCCGACGATGGAAACTCCAGTTCCCCGATTAAAGCATTGATTGTCAGGTATGCAACATAGCTTTCCCCCTCTTCCCTTATCATCCGGATATGTTTCTGATGCTCCTGCAGCACACAGCGCGTCAGGCGGAGAATGTCGTACTTGCGGACTAACGTTTTTTTCTCCAGCTTTTCTTTTGGAAATGAATACTCATATTTATAATACGGCGTTTTCTGTTGTCCATAGATATGCTCTACAATGTAGCCAATGTCTTTCTTTTCCAGGCGTTTTAAGGAAAACTTCCCTTTTACACGCTGTCTTAAAAAGTCTTCCAGTTTTGCATACCGCTCGATCTCTGCACTGTTTATGCTGACAAAATCACCCATCAGGTTATGGTTGACACTGTTTATAAAGTCTGTAAATACGGCTAAAATATCTTCCTTGACCTTCTTTACACTAACTTCCTCTTCTCCCTTGATCAGCTTAAAACCTAAAAAGAAACGGTAGGTAACTTCATTTTCCATACCACCCATGGAAGTAATCAGTCCTTCCGTCTGCAGGTCGATCACTTTTTCCGCCGTCTCTTTTAAGCTACCTTTTAAATGCTTCTTGCAGTTTTCCTGTCTGTCCCGTACCGATGTTTCTGTGGCAATGCAGAGCGCATGCATCTTGCCCTCTCTGTTCACCGTCATGATCTGGCGGAATCTTTCATGTACTGCCATCTTTTCTTCCTGGGATAAAAAAGCATAGTTGTACGGGATCAGTTCATAATATGCCCACCATTCGCCCTGCTGGTTTAAGATCATATTGTTTTCAATGTACTTAATCGGGAACATAGATATCCCTCCTCACTGCGGTAATATATTCATTTACCGTCTTTTTACGATACACCACACGTTTTCCTGCATAAGTCTCTTTTGGGCGTATCAGATAATTAAACGCCGCGCATAAGAATCGGTACGGATTTTTGCCGTCAAAACTCTTTTTTGACATCAGATATGCGTTTCCTACGCATATCGCTGCCCATACAACGAAACTTTTTATATACACGAATGGCGGCAGGTTGTGAATCATAAGACATACAACTGCCGTTCCGGTAAAATACCCGATCTGTGTTATCGTCGCCGGAAACGGCAGATTAACATCCCCGACCGCATGTATCACTTTTTCAACATTCCAGATGCTTGTATATGACTTTACCTGTTTCATTTCTTCCCTTTCTTTCCTTTCTGCCTGTCCGGCGGTTTTCTTCATCCTTTTTCATTTAGCTAAGGCACAGGGCAGTCCGCCCCGCACCTTATTTTTATCAGAGATTATTTTCCTCCATCTTCTACATCATCTGCAGCACCGCCCTCGATGATCGTGCCATTATAGATCTTTAACATCGTGTCTTTTGTCCCAGAGGGATTAAAGACAAAACCAACCGCTATGACCGCGATAATTGCAAAAACAATCAGCTCCGCAATCTTGTGTTTAAATAAAAGCACAAGACCAACAATAATAATCCCTCCTAAAACCAGAGGCTGTATATTCGTCATGAGCCACGTATAAATTCCCTGTCCAAAATTCATCTTTCTCTTTCCTTTCCGCACATTTTTGTGCATAAAAAAAGACAGCTTCTGCCGTCTGTTTACTGTTACATTTTTTCTTTTTTCTTTTTATTTCTTCTTTATGGCGCATGTTCCATAACACACCCAGCTTTGCGCTTTAAAAATTGCGACGCCGCAATTTCAGGATTCCATGTATTCCTCTTTAAGATCATCAATCCATTTTCTTCCTTTCTGCCTTGCTGTGACAACATCGTCCAGTGCCGCCTGCTGTTGTTTTAAGATCTTTTTATGATGCGGGGACAGATTAGCTTCCTCGATCATATCCTTCGCCAGGCGTGTGCCTCTGAGATCATCCAGCTTCTGTACCATTTTAAGGGACGGTGCGACCTGTCTTGTAAGCCAGAGGAGTGTCCGGTCAAGTGTGTACTCTTCCGGTTTTGTCGTCAGCTTAATGCTCCGGTACTGTCCGTTTAAAAACCACACCCAGCGCTCATTTAACGGCCAGTTTCTGCATTCCTTCTCCGGATCGGCATCTACAAAACGGACATAGTGGTTGATAATAGAATAAGCCGTACAGGCTACATCTTCCATCTCCAAAAGATCATCCACCGCCACCTCCGCACGCTCATCTTTTAACCGTATTTCAAAACGGTTTTTCGTTTCCGCCTCATCCAGCGGCGTGCCATTTTTTACATACTGCTCATAATCCTTTTCGTAAATGCAGAAATAAATTTCACTTTTTAAGGATCCCAGGTACAATGTATTTCCCATGCTTGCCGCATCTTTTTCCCGATTCCTTATCAGTTCCCCGGACTGGTAATCCTTATAACTGTGAAAAATCGTGATGCATTCATCCCGACGGCATTTTACTATCAGCTCCGGTATATTTAAAATTCCGGCACGGTCGTTGATCGCAATATCGATCCGCTTAAATACCGCCCCCATTTCTCTTGCCGTCCGGAAGAAATCGTACCAGGTACGTTTCTGCACCTTAAGAAACGCTTCGAACTGTCTGCACCCCTTGCCCTTTAGTTCAAGCAGGATCCCTTTTTCATGTTCCGGCGATACCATAACCGTGATATCACCGTAGATATATTGGCGTCCGTAACCGTAAAAGCTGTGCGCTTCTTCAATCATGTACTGCATCCGGATATTCATGGCATCTTCGATCACGCGTCTCTCATCCGTGGTTGCAAACCGGATCCGAACATAGTCAAATAAAATTTCCATTTCTTTATCCGGATTAAATATCTCAAGAACCATTTCCAAATGTTCTAACAGCTTTTTTGTTGCCCGTTTTTTTCCGGTCAACAATACACTGTAATAACTTCTATTGATTCCTGCCGTTTCTGCATATTCACTTTGCGATACGCCGTAGCTTTTCCGTCTTGTTTCCAGGTTCGTGATCCATTCCACCGGATCAAATGCAATGGAATCTTCATTTTCTTCTATGTACTCGTCTGCCATCTCTCCTGTTTCTCCGGCGTTCCATACGTCATCCGCTGATTTAAAACCTTCCTCCAGATCTTCTGTCCGTGTTCCATAACCGCTTTCTTTTTCTTTCCGGTATTCCTGAAGCACGTTTTGCAGCTGGTCAGCCAGTTTGTCACTGACCGGCTTTTTCCCGTGCACCAGCATGTTATAATAGCCTCTTGAAAAACCAATGCGTTTTGCAAGTTCTACCTGGGATAATCCCAGTTCTTTGCGTTTTTTCTCAATCTCTTTTAACGTCTCCCGGTTCTTTTCCACATCTGCCACCATCCCATTTTATAATTCAGTCCTGCAGTCTCCCAGGGATATCCTCATAGATCTGCATTTCATTACGTCTTGCCTGCATAAACTCAAGTACTGCACCACGGCTCTCCCTCCAGCCCGGCATCATGTACACCCCGGTGCAGATTGACAGCAGCGTCAACGACACTTTTATATACTCTTCCCACGTTGCATCCTGTGGCAGCATTGCATTGACTTTCGCCGGATTGATTACAGAATATCCATTTTCGGTTAATTCCTTTTCTGCTTTCTCAAAACGTTCCATATAATCCGGTGTTCCGGTAATCGGTCCGCTGATATAAATATGTTCCGTCTGTTTTTCGTTTGTATTTTCTTCTTCCATTTTTCCCTTATTCCTCTCCGGCAGTTTCGCTGCCGTTTTCATACATTCGATCACACGCTTCTCCTTCCTGCTGTCTTTTCTCACAGATCTGCGACAGCTCTGTGAGAAAATCATATCCCGGATCTACATATGGAGCGTAAAACTCTGTTACAACACCGTTTCCGGTGTTTACATAGCCGCGCCCCGCAATATCTTTTTCTTTAAATTGTTTATCAATACTGCCAAACATCATGGTGTACCCGCTTGCAGACATACTACCCAGCGCAACACGGAAACCGAACTGATCGCGGACACCATCTCCGAGGTATTTTGCATCTGGTCGCTGACACGCAAGAATAATAAAATATCCTGCTTGTCTGCCTTTCATGATAATAATCCGGATCAGCTTCATGACCTCTTCCCACTCTTTTTTTGCAAGCGTATCCATAAAAGCCACATATTCATCAAAAATTAAAAAATGCGGTGTCAGTCCAACTTTTGCATAATTCGCACCCATCCTAAAATCCGGATGTTCCTGCATTTCATCATAACGGGCTTCCATTCCTTCATAAAAAGTTTTCACACACCCCATCATGCTCTCTGTATCGTAGTTCACATCCGGCATGATCCTGGATAAATAGGACAGGTCCGCTTTCTTCGGATCACAGATATGCAGCACTGCACCGGATTCTAATAACGCTTTTATCACGATCAGCAGAAAGATTGTCTTTCCGCTTCCTGTATCACCTGAAATCAACATGTGCGGCAATTTGTCATACTTCCATGAAATATGTTTCATCAGATTTAATTCTCCATTTTTTGCCTTCACATCCTGAATATCGATCCGGTTCTTTTCAACTCCGGTCAGGAACTCATATTTAACCCAGATATCTCTTGTATCTTTTTTTACCAGTTCACAATTTAACCCGGTTTCTAATTTTTCCTCCAGGGTAAGCAACTTATCCTGATACTTTCCCATACTGATCTTGACTGTCACATAGATATACCGTTTTTTCCGCCTGTAATAAAGCGCCGGAAAATATGTGATCCGCTCCATTCTGCCGCCTGTTTTACTCTGCTGCAGTGGCTCTGTCTCAAACCATCGATTTTCCAGCAGCATACGCGCCATTGCCTGGCGGTTGCGGATGTCTGTCATGCGGCCGCTTTTCCATTTATAAAGTAGATCCAGCAGACATAAAATCGTGAGCAGGAAGAGAAGGAATACCCTAAGCAGGATATTCCCTTCTGTCAGCCGGATCACAAAAGCGGATAATGCTGTAATGACCAGGGCGAAAAAAATGACAGACCGTAAAATCAGCCTGTCATCATAACGCCCGATGCGGTTTCCTTTCCAGATTGGAAATCTGTTCATCTATTCCACTCTCCCATCCGGTTATTTATTTTTTATTTCCTCCGTCCTTTGCGTCCGTTCCGGTCTTATCTGCAGCTTTATCAGATGGTTTGTTCTGATCTGCTGTTTTCGATGCGTCTGCTCCGGCAGCTTTTGTCTGATCAGCAGGTTTTCCTGCAGCATCTGCCAATACGATATCGTCCGCATTGATGTACCAGTCTGCCGTTGCCCTTCCACCAAACGTTGCATCCGCTCTTGCGCTTACTACCGGATTTACAAGCGTTACCGCCGCATTGTATGGGAAGTCTTTTTCTCCGGCTTCCGGTGGAATGCTGACTGTGATCGTGTGCCCCTGGCGCTGACATTTCAGGTCATATGTACGTTTTGTAACCTCATCGGTCACATTCCCTTCTTCGTCCTGTGCGTAGTTCTCTCTGCGCAATGCCGCAAACTTTAATTCTCCTAATGTTTTCTCTGTATCGATAAATAATCCTTCTGAAAATCTCATTGTCTTTCCTCCATCTTTCTAATCTTTTTTATTTTCTATTCTTTTCTTTTTGAATTGTTTTCTTTTGTTTCATTTGCTATGCTGCATATGCTTCTTTTACCGGATTACTGCTTTACCCCTGTATCTGCCAACTCATCCACGGAAATGATATCATCCGCATAAATTTTATAATTCACATAACCCCTGTTATTGATCGCGTATCCTTCAATTTCCACACGGGGATTAATAAGCGCCACCGGTTCCTCGTACTCAAAATGCTTTACCCCTGCCTTTCCAGGAATGGTAACCTCAACGTTATCCGCGCGCTGTACATCGGAATAAAGGCTGTAAGTTCTTGATGTAACCGTACGCCTGCCATTTGCACGCTGCTGGTTTTCTTTTCCTGCTCCAGCAAAGGTGATGTTTCCTAATGATTTTCCTGCATCAATAAATACATTTTTTAATTCCATGATATTTTCCTCTCTTCCTGTTTTCACATATCGTTTTGTTTGTTTTTCTGATCTGCTTTTCTCATTTACCTTTTCTTCATTCGTCCCGCTTCATAATGCTGTACCCGTGTTTTACCAGGTATTCTTCCACCAGCTCGTCTACACTGCCATCATCCGGTTTATCTTCCAGGCAGACATCTGATTCCCGATAGATACCATCTGCCATTAAAAGCAAGTTATTCATTCCGTCGCTCCGCGTCTCATGACTTCTTGCAATAATGCTTGGATTTTCCAAAACGACCGCTTCACCAAACTCAAACGGCTGGGATCCGTTCGCGCCGATCACCAAAGCTTCTACGACTTCCCCGCGGAGCACGTCGGCAAAGAACGTGTAGAAATTTCCTTTTACGTCTTCCCCACAGATGTTCCAGGTAACTGCTTCCCCTTCGCCGGCATAGTGCAACGCTCCAAACGTCTTTGACATGTTCGGGATCACAACTCTCACACCCATATGTACATTCCTCCCTTCTGTATGTTTTTTCTTTCTTCCACCCACCAAAACAGCCGGTATGATTAAGCTGTTTTTGGTTACTGCCTTATCTTGAAACAAGGCTCCCACCACATAACCTTTTTTCTTTTTTTCCGACATTATCACAGTTAAAACGGGTTCAAATCATCTAACGCTGGTTCCATTTCTGCCCTGCAGACGGCTGCCGCCGCAATGACCGGATCCGCATCTGCATAACGCCGCATTCCTGGAAAATCATTTTTTTCAACCGCTTCCTGCAGCTTTCCTACTCTTCCGGTCACTTCGTCCGGTCGTATGCGCATGCACGCCGTCTGGATCCGCCCGAGAAAACTTGCATGATCTGCTACAAACTGATAATCCGGATTTTCTAAAATCTGTTTTAATGCTGCTTTTGCATTTTTCTTTATGTTCTCCCTGCCACGCATATAATTTACATCCATCTCCGGCGGCAGATCAGCAAACTCTGGCGGAATGAAAAAGCCGTGTGCAATCATTTCTTCCTGCTGGTATTCAATCCGCCTGCGCTTATAATTAAGTTCCTGCCCGTCCGTCCACTTCGGCCCGTGCGCACCTTTTAAAAAGACGATGCACCAGTCTGCCACCGCCGCAAGGAGCTGTCCATAAAACTTGATCAGCTCCCACTCCCGTTCGATTCCTTCTGCGTAATCAGTTAAAAGAAGCTGTCCTTCATTTAACCAGCTTTCACGCTCTGCCGGCGACATCTGCATTCTGCCTTTATTCTTCCAGTCTTCCACATCATAAGCAGTAACACTGTTTTCTGTCTGCGCCATCTTCTCCACCTCCTTAAAAGATTCTTTTTTCGTTTCGTTTTTTCAAAATTCAAAATACCTGTAACTCCCCGCAATACCGTATGCAGGCAGGTTATTTTTTGTATTTTTGCGGATAGTTTACATCATGTTGACTTTTGGGGTCTCAGTCAACAAGGTGTAAACTAAAGTTTTTACCGGAGTTTTTGCCGTATTTCCGGCATTTGTGCCCTCTGGATTAAGAGTCGCCTATCGCATTTATACCCCCGTGTTACAATCCGGGGGTTAAGCCGGGCGCTTACGCGCCCGGCAGAAGCCCTGAAGGGCTTAGCGCCGCCCCGGAGGGGCGCCCCGCTTCGCTGCTTACACTCCGTCCGCGCGCCGCGGGACACCCCTCCGGCACAGTGCTAAACCCTTCAGGACAGCGGCCGCTCTCCCCGTCTTGCAACACCGTAAGAACAGCGTGGATTTTATGGATAAACAGCTATTCCATCGTTGATAACCGCGTGGATAATGCATGGAAAAATCATGGAAAAGGAAAAACGTCTTTCCCACCATTTTTCCACACAT
>OHIR01000712.1_pt1 | contig 19576 bp, 6 predicted proteins | sample 1568301 | NCBI WGS metagenome assembly OHIR01 (sample SAMEA3879539, study PRJEB24766) | human gut metagenome | biome: human-associated habitat; feature: feces | place: USA | collected 1985/1987
CAACACCTGTGTTTGTGTTGGGCTTTGTAGAATCGCCTGTTGTGGGAGCTGTTGTGTCAGCAGGAGCTGTTGTGTCAGCAGGAGCTGTTGTGTCAGCGGGAGCTGAAGCGCCGCCAACAGTTGCTGCGCCCTTACCATCATAAGATACTAAGGCATTGCCGGAAGCATCCTTAAGAACAACGCTCTGTACTTCGAGCGGGCACATATCGCTGCCCCATTCCTGAACTGCAATCTGAACATATCCAGCACCGGTTGTAGGAAGAACAGAATCGGGGAAGTCTACGTTTGCTTCATATGTGTACTCGCCGACCTTGCTGAACTTTACGGGCTTAGTATCATCAATACTTGAAATACCGAGATCCTCATCAACTACGCCCCAGTATTCCAGACCTGTCCAGTTCTTAACGTCTGTAACCTTCTTGTTGTATTCTTCGTCGATTGTATCGCCGTACTTATCAGCGTAGTCTCCGCCACCTGATGAAAGAACGATACCGCCGCCGAATGCGCCTTCGAAGAATTCATAGTCGCCTGCTGTAGTTTCAACAGCCTTAAGAGTTACTGTTGCAGACTTGATATCCTCTACCTTAACGCCGAGATCTACATTCTTTGTAGGATCGTCGTCGTTTTTGGAGTAAATGTAAGCTACCCAGCTACCTGAGCCGCTTTCCTTCATAGCGTTACCAAACTCTTCTGCCGGAACAGTAACTAATGTAGCACTTGCTGCTACAGCTAATGTGCTTGCTGCGAGAGCAGTAGCTACAACGCCTGCCATGATTTTTCTTAACTTCATTGGAAAAATCCTCCTATAAAACTTATTTTCGTTTTGTTACATACTTATGTAACTTCACACAATTATTGTAACATTTCATTTTTTTAATGTCAATGTGCATTATGCCTAAAATATATGTGAAAATTTATTGAAACTCACGGCATTACACAGCAATAAGGCTATAATTTAAGTAAATTTAAGATTAACGGTGAATTATGTTATGTTTTTGTGATTAAGAGGGTGAGTGGAACGGTGCTGTAATTTCAGCTTATAGGATAGAAAAGCCTGTTTATGAAATAAACTTCTGATTTATTATCCCTATCCCCTTTAGGACACTCTGATGGCTTTGCCTCGTGCAAAGCTTGGTGTGTCCTTATTTCGGCATTCTTGCCGAAAACCCCTTTCCCCCGGAAAGGGGCTATTTCGCTGGGGCTACCGCCCCTAGTCCCTGTTGGGGGCTACGCCCCTCAACCCCATTTTCAAAAATTATATAGGTTTTTCTACAGTCTGAGAACCGCCCTATTTAAAAGGCGGTTTTCCGTTTATCCGGTTTTCCTCACAGGCCTTATATATTTCCAGTATCTCCTGCAGTCGTGATAGAAGTAAAACACCCTGCCCTGCGTTTTGTCAAGCTCATAGCCCGACTTTTCATAGTCAAAGTCCTTCATAGCCTGTTCTATCTTTGCTTCAACCGCACTGTTTTCGGTCTGAAAGTCAAATGGTCCGTGTTCAAATACTATATACTCACCCTCAGGCACGTCCATGATCTGCATCTGCCTTGGTATCTCTCCGCTGTAGTCGGCAGGAAGCCTTACACCGTAAGCCTCAGCCAGCGGAATGCCCCAGCTGCATATTCTTCCCTCAGGCTCGTTTATGTACGCCATGACCTGACCGCTTCCGCTGTTCGCCTCATTACCGCCCATATCGTCGAGCTTACCCTTGATACTGTCAAGCAGTCCGCATATCGTTTCGCAGTCCTGTCCGGGAATATGGCTCTGCTTTTCCCAGAAGTCGAAATACCCTATACTTTCGTAGTTCCTGATATGCAGAAATTTATGAGCCGGGATAGTTACGAAATACACCTTAATATCACTGTTTGTCTGTGCCATACCTGTTCCTCCTATACCTAAAAGATAGCAGTCGAAAGGTCTTATAGATGTGCGGAGAATTACAGGTACAGGGTGTAAGCGGTAAGCGCTCGGAGTAATTCCGTATGCCGCTTTGAATGCCCTTGTGAACGCCTCATGAGATGTAAAGCCATAGTCAAGCGCAATATCAAGTATGCCCTTGTCGGTATCTCTCAGTTCCCTCAGCGCAAAAGCAAGCCTGCGGTATCTCATATAATCCCTGAGCTTCATTCCCGATATTTCGCCGAATTTCCTTGAAACATAGTATTCCGAGTAGCCAAGCGTCTGCGACAGCCTGCCGAGCGTCAGCTTTTCGTCCTCGCCGCTTCTGATACACCTGTCTATGTCGTCAACAATATTCTGAATATTCATATACCATTCGTTTATCCCGTTCATCTGTTTTTCTCCCGTACAGCTTTCTTCCATCTTTTCGACTGTATTCATTTTATCACAAACGAGCAAGCCGAAACTTGATACGGCTTGCTGTTTTTACTGAAGGCAGCACAGTATTTTCATATCAGATCAAGATAAGTCTTGAGATCGCCGACAAACTGATTTCCGCACCGTGCAAGCTCACCGAGCACTCGATCGGTTCCTTTTTCGGTCGTATACCAGTTTTCTTTGGTGATGTTATAGCAATGTACGGGGCAGACCGTCATATCAACATTCGGGAAAGCCATTTGATACAGCATTAAGCATCGGCGAGCATGAAAGGCTTTACAAACAATTATACCGCTTTTTATCATTATGCCCTTTTCATCAACGGCTTTACGAGAAAGAAATGCGTTATCACGGGTATGCCCCGACTTGCTTTCTTCAATGATCGCAGTCTGCGGAACGCCGTTTTTTACGAGTACATCTGTAAAAAACTCGCAGTCTGACCGGTAATCGCCACTATAAATTTCCGCTTTTGAGCGGACGCCGTGCCATTTTTCCTCTTTAACGCTTACTCCTCCTGACGGGACTATCCAATCAGTCAAACCTTGTCGGTATAATTCTGCGGCATATTCGGGCTGTTCGGGGTGTGAGCCGCCCGGCAGAAAAATCGCATCGACCTTTTGAGGTTCTCCTGACACAAAGATATAATCTGAAATATCCGTGATGATCCGGTTTGGCATAGGGGTTCTCCTCTTAGTTTTTTTGTAAAAGAAAAATGCGTGATCGATACAGCTTGCTGTTTTTACTACTCTTCCGGCGTAAAGAACACATTCCCGTCATCGTCGGTCGTAAACACCGTGAAGCCGGTATAGCACACATTTCCGTAAATGTCGTTTATAACAAAACTGTATCTGTAGTCGCCTGCAGGCAGATTGACAAACTCTATCATATTGTCGCCGCTGTAGGTGCATTCATCACCCTCCGCCTTGCCTGCAAAGTTACCCTCGCTGTCGTAGGTGTTGAATATCGGCACTATGACATCTCCCTCTTTAAGCGGAACAACGCTTCTTGCCGACTCGCCGTTTTCGTTTACGCCGTCCCATGTTCCAAGCGCCGTTATGTCATACGCATTGCCGTCCTGCGTCATAGCTATACGCAGATTTGTTTCCTTGCCGTTGAGCTTTACGGGAGATGTGTATACCGAGCTGTTTCCGTTCTTCTCCACTATGAACATAGGGATAAGATTATTCTCGATCATATACCACTGCCCGCTGAAATTATCCTCGACCAGTCCCGATGAGAAATCAACCTTCGTGCTCTGGTCAACGCCGAATTCGATAAGCTCACCCGTTTCTTCGTCAACACGGTAAACCGAGCAGTTTACGCTCGCAAGGTTGTTTATAGTATCGTCCGTAACATTGAAGTAGAACGTTCCCTCATCATCAAGCACAGGGCCGACATCTATCTGCACACTGCTCTTATCACCGCAGAAGCCCATGTTGTCGGTCTTGTTGTTGTAATGCTCCCAGTTGCTCTCGTAGTCGGAATAATCCCCGTCGCTCCAGTACACCGCACCGTCCGCAAGCCATGTTTTTTCACCGCTGTACCCGTCCGTACTGCCGTTTTGTGCGCCGTATGCGATTCTGTCAACAAACGTCATATAGTACGGACTTACGCACACCTTGCCGAATGTGGCAAGCTCGGCAGAGCCTGAAACGCCGAACGGATAGTAGGTCGAAAGCCCCGTTGAGCCGTCCTTGTCCTCGCCGCAGATGTTATACACTACCGCCTTTTCAAGTGCCGACATGACCTTGTCCGCCTTGTCGCCCGATACCGTAGCCGCTATCATAGAGCCGAGATCCACCATATTGGTATATCCCTCTGTATCGTTGTTACTGCCGTATGCTCTTACGGTATAGATGCTTCTTACCGCATTTGCAAGCAGTGCAGGGTCAGAAGAAATATCGTTCATTTCCTCGGCGGCGTCATTCACTGCCTTTACAAGTTCGTCTATACGGCTGAGATCCGTTATCGAAAGCGTAGCCTCGCCGCCTGCGCCGATAGCCTCGCACGATGCCATAAAGCTGTCAGCGACCGTCTTTCCGAGTTCGGCTGTATCCGCTGTCGGATTACTTTCCATAAAGCCTGCTATCTCGGTATAATCCCAGCCGTAGCCGGGTTCTGTTTCTTCCGATGCAAACATATAGTCTGCGTGCGGAACAAGCATATTCGCCGTTTCGACCGTTGCCATAAGGCAAGCGTCAAAGCCGATGAACGCAAACTTATCCGTCATCTTATCGTATATGGAGGTAAGCGCAGTGTCTATCTCCTCAAGCGACAGCGAATCGTTCTCGTTAAGCTCGTCGAAGCACACGCCGCTTATACTTCCTCCGCCGTGATTCCAGAAGATAAGCCCCATTTTAGCCGCCGCATAGTTTTCTATACCCCAGCTTAAAAAATCGACAAGCACATCCTCCTTGCCCATATTGACAGATTCTTTTTCTTCGATAAGGCTTATTTCTCCGTCCGTTACAACATAACGCTGTGTCTTTTCGGCAGAGATGCCGTATGTATCAGCCCACGCTCCCGCACCGCCCGTCTGAATGACGAACTTCACATTCTCGCTTTTTGACCCTGCGATCATTTCCTCAATGTCGCCGCTCGCAAGCCCATTCTCACTTTCAAGGTCGCTTCCGCACATATAAACAAATACCGTCTGTGTGCCGTCCTCGCCCATAGGCTTTTCGGCTTCACGCTGTTTTCTTGCAATGCTTATCCCGTCCGAACCGCTGAACGTCAGCTTTGACGCACGACTGCCCGTAACATTCCCGTCATATTTATTATCACTGCCTTCACTGCCTTCGCTGCTTTCCGCATTGCCGCCGTCGCTCGTCTGCCTGTTGTCGCTTGCCGTGCTGTCGGAAATCTCCTCCTCATCGTCAAGGCAGCCGCTCGAAAGCACCGCCGTTGCAAGCACCGCTACCGCAAGCAGTGCCCGTAATATCTTTTCGCTTGTCTTTCTCATAAGCTCTCCTTTTCTCTTAGCCGTAATTATAACCATATTCTCACATATTAATTATAATCGTTTTTCTCGGCAATTGCAATAAAAAGGCACAAAAGGCATTTATTCGGCTGAAAACGGTAATCCCCCTCGCCGCCCTAAACTTCCAAAACCGCATTATCCCTCTCACTTTTCGTAATGCTAACATCTGTATTCTCCGATATGATTCTGTATCCGCACTATCCCACCCACTTTTCGTAGGGCGAGGGGCTTGCCCCTCCCGTTGCACCGTAGTTATTGATTTTCTCAGCGTTTTTAATCTATCAATCATCAATAGCGGATTGCAATCAAATTTTCATTTTTATATATTAACTTGATTTTTGATAATTGCAATGATGTTTCGGGAGGGGCAAGCAAGGCAAGGATGCCTTAAGTGTGTGCCCAAAGTTTCGCACGGATGCGAAACCAAAAAGCACACACAGACACTCCCCTACGAATATTTCAACAATTCATCACAACCGCATATAGCCAAACTTGGCTTATAAACACTTTGCCGGTTTCGCAAAATGTAGCAAATCGCTATCACCCTTGCCTCCCCTCGAAAAAGGGGAGGTGGCTTGACGGCAAGGCACAAGCCTAATTTTACAGCGTTTTTATGCGATATATCCGACTTTTATAATTACTAAGTCGGTCTGCCGTCAAGACGGTGGGGATTGAAGTTGATAGAACTTCTATCCCTAAAACTTCTAAGCGTTCACAATCACAACTCGCCCCACACCAACCCTTCCAAAACCTCAACCACCAAAGTAAGTCCTAACTAACCTAATTTTTACAAAAAAATTTTCAAAAACCTCTTGACAAACGCCGAAGTATCGGTTATAATAAAATCAACAAATCAGTAAACATTACTGATTTCGCCAACAACAATAAGAAAATAAAGATTTTATCACAATGAAAGGATAGGTAATTTACTATGAAAAAGTGGGTATGTCCGGTATGCGGTTACGTTCATGAGGGAGATACACCTCCCGAGTTCTGCCCCCAGTGCAAGGTTCCCGGCAGCAAATTCATAGAGCTTAAGGAAAGCGAAAAGCTTGTATTTGCAGACGAGCACAAGGTAGGCATTGCAAAGGCAGTTGAGGATGAAGAGATCATCGCAGGTTTAAAGGCTAACTTTGAGGGCGAATGCACAGAGGTAGGTATGTATCTTGCTATGGCAAGAGCCGCTCACAGAGAAGGTTACCCCGAGGTAGGTCTTTACTACGAAAAGGCAGCTTGGGAAGAGGCTGAACACGCTGCAAAGTTTGCAGAGCTTTTAGGCGATGTTGTAAGTGCATCGACTAAGGAAAACCTTGAAAAGAGAGTTGCCGCAGAGCACGGCGCTACACAGGGCAAGCTCGACCTTGCAAAGAGAGCAAAGCAGTTGAATCTTGACGCTATCCACGACACAGTTCACGAGATGGCTAAGGACGAAGCCCGCCACGGTAAGGCTTTTGAGGGTCTGCTGAACAGATACTTCAAGTAAGCGGCGGCTGTGAGCCGCACCAAATTCGCCGTTCCAGCTGTTTCAGTTCGGCTAAGGTTACGTTACCGGCGGATATTAACGTTATAATTATGCAAATCGAGCCGTAAGCACTCTAGCTTACGGCTCAGTTTGTTCTTATAGTAAAAACGCATCTGATACACAAAAAAGAACACCGGTCGCCCGGTGTTCTCTTTTTTTACTGTCAGCTTATTTGGCTGTCTTCACATTTGCATAAGTATAAGTGCTTGTATTTGCACCCTTATAAGACGCAATCCTTACCTTATACACGCTTCCGGCCCTGAGTCCGCCAATAGTGACAGTAGCATTCGTACTGCCCTTTAACGTCTTTTTGACCCACTTGCCGCCTTTGTAAATTTCAACCTTATATCCGTCTGCACTGGCGTTTTTACCCCACTTAACGGTTATCGAGTTGCTTTTTGCCGATACAACCTTGATATTGGTTACCGGTGAAAGCACTGCAGTAACCGTAGTATAGCTGTAATCGCCGTACAGATTGTCCTTATACGCTCTTACCCTTACTTTACATGTGCTGTAAGGTGTAAGTCCGCCAAGCACAGCCATTGCTGTCTTATTATCGGTTATGGTCTTTTCGACCCACCTACCGCCGATATAATATCCTACGTTATATCCGTCAGCGTTTGTATCCGCATTCCATATAACTACTGCTTTTGAGTCAACTGCGCTCTTTACCTTAAGACCGCTGACCTTTGTCGGAGCGGTAGTGATATAAATATCGTCGAATGTACTCTGAAGCTCACCCTTATAAGCCTTTATTCTGACCTTGTAGGTTTTGTAGCCCTTAAGAGAGCCTATTGTAACGGTAGTTTTGTTATTGCCGGTCAGCGTCTTTTCATTCCACTTGCCGTCTGCATAGTACTGAACGGTATAACCGTCCGCACTTTCGTTCTTATCCCATTTAAGCGTAAACGAAGAAGATGTGACTGTCTGCGTAATACCCGTAACTTTTGACGGGAGCGTATCGATATAGCCGTATGTATACGGACTGTAAAGGTCACCCTTATATGCGCTTACCCTTACTTTATATCGTGTTCCTGCACAAAGTCCGTCTATAACCGCCGATATATTATTGTTGCCGGTAACAGTCTTTACGGACCACTGATTATTAATGTACCACTCTACCTTGTAGCCGTCCGCTCTGGCGTTTCTGCTCCAGCTTATTCTTACCGTTTCATCGGTAGCCTTCACCGTATTTATATTCCATACGGGAGAAGGAACAGTATCAACATAGAAACATCTGAATTTGGCGGTGAATCTTCCTGCATAAGCCGCTATCCTTACCTTATATTTAAGGCCTGCAGAAAGACCGCTCAGCTTTGCCGCTACTCTGTCGCCGTCCGTGCTGAAGCCGATCTGCTTCCACTGATTGCCGACATAGCATTCGACATAATATCCGTCAACGCCGCTTATATTCTTCCAGCTTATATCGACTTCATTGTATGTTGTCTTTTCAACCGCTATTTCTTCCACATCGGGAATAGGCTTTACGGGAACACGGTTTCCGATATATGAATCCTTACATCTTGTGCATTCAAATACGCTGTAGCCTTCGTTGCGATAGTCAGGCTCAACTATTTTGATTACAACATAGTTGTGACCGAGAGGTTCGCCATACTCCGCTCCGCATATTTCACACTTTGCCTTTTTGGTGCAGGTAGCCTCTCCTCCGGAATGCTCACATTCGGTTATCGTAGCCGTTACAACGTCCGACTTCATCGAAACTCCCGCCGTTGTAGCATTGCTGTAGGTAAGACGGCAGTAGTACCTGCCCGTTGTGAGATTTTCGAGCGACAGCTTTCTGTCTGTAGCGCCCTCTATCACTGTTTCGTAGCCGTTTTCATCAATGGCAATCCACTGATAAGCAACATTTGCGTCGACCTCGCCTGAATACCACGGCACTGCACTTATTTGAAGTGACGGTATACCGTCGGGATAATAACCGTTGGTGTAATATACAGTATCAATCGGCTTGATTATCTGCATCGGACACAACCGTACCGTAAGTCCGTTTGTCGATGATGCCGTTGCCTTATTAAGACTGTATATATCTATCCACTCTTTTGTTCCTCTGTCCTGTACCCAGAAGCCGGGATCGATATAATCGGCTATCACCTTATTCGGGGCATTAGTTATGATTTCGGCAAACCCACCTGACGAAATGGATACATTACCGCCGTTTATAGTAAGGCCATTTATATTGTTGGAGGCCATTGTAACATTTCCGCCGTTTATGGTCACATTGCTGCCTGTAGCAAGCCCCTCAAATGTGACATCACCGCCCTGCACTATGAATGCGTCTTGATTCTCAAACGCTGTCACCGCACAACGTCCCGTAACCGTCAGCTTTGCCTTGCCGTTTATGATGATCGGACGTGAGAACGCTGTACGAACTGCGTACTTGAGCGTGAAGTTACCTTCGGTTATGACTAACTGACCGCCGTATCCGTTCTTGTTATAAAGCGGATATAAGGTACAGCCCTCGTTTTCGCTCTTCTGAGCGTCTTTCGCAGCCTCGTCAAGATTGTTATAATACCTGACATCGTCGCCCTTTGTTATCTTTGCATTGAACTTGCTCTTGCATATCTCGCAATATGTCGGCTCAGTAATGTTGCCTGCGGTTTCCTTGTCCGCTGTAGGATCGACCACCTGAGAATGATCACAGTCAACAAGGTCTATGCTTACAGTGTTCGACTTTATTTCATAGCCGTCATCGGTAATAACTACGAAGTATATCTCGGCAACATCGCTGTCGCCTGCCTTATCAATTATTTCGTCTGCCGACAATTTAGCGTCAGTTACAAGTGCGCTTAAGCTGCTATAAATTATATCTCCGCTTACATAGGAGTTTATACCGTATCTCTTACTTACATACGAGTCGTTCAGGTTCGAGCCGTTAGCAAGAGACAGGTTGAACTTCAGCGTGGGGTTTGCGTTGCTGTTGCGATACAGCTTGTTTATTTCTGTGCTAAGCGTTGCGCTCTTTATCGGCGCTTCTTCTACATTCACCGGTTTATTGTCGTTATTCACACTGCTATAAACGCTCTCTGCACGTTCTGCAATTGAAAGCCATGCACCGCCGTCCTTTTTATATGCATAACCGTCAGCCAGAACAGATTCAAGACTGCCGTTTGCTATCTCGATGTTGTAGAATTTACCGCCGCTGATTTTTGCTTTAGCGTTACCTATAATGGTCAGAGCGTCTATAACGCCGCCGCCTATTTCTGCGTCGCCGTCTATGTAAACCATCACCGATGTGAATTCACCGCCGTTGATGATTAACTTTGAGTTTGCGTAAGCTTTAATAGGCATCCGCATTTTGCCATCGCCGCCTACGGTAAACATACCGCCGTCGGATACTTCTACAGGTGCGTTGAAAGCAAAAGTGCCACCCAGTTTTTTACCGTTCAGTGCAAGCGTTACATTGCCGGTAATGGTAACGCCCTGTGTAAGTTCGCTGTTTGTAATATCCTTATACAGCGTTACAGTAGCCGTACCTGCCTCGTTAGCCTTGTCAAAAGCGTCATAAATATCGCTGAACAGATCTGTCTGCTCGCCGCCGTTTGCCGTAGTATAGCTTACAGTTGCGGCGATTTCCTCATTGCAGTAAGGACAAAGGTTTCCGTCAAGCGCATAACTGTCGTTTTCGTCTTTATGGTCGCACTTTATAACATTAAGATAATTGGCTTTGGTCATGCTCTGAATTTCAGCATATTTGAAACCTGAACCGACAATCGCATTTAAGCCTATAACTCTGCTTCCGCTCGCAATTGCCCTGCCTAAAGTATAATTGCTTTCATTTTCGCAAGTGAAGATGTTGAACGTACCGCTTACTATAGAGACATTATATCCGCTTCCACCGGTCGTGTCTGCTTTCATGCTTAAATAATCGGCATTAACATCATTGATGACCGTGTCTCCGCCGTTTATTGTTATTGCGCCGATATTAGCACCATCGGCACTAACCTTTCCGGAATTTACAACTAAATAATTCAATGTGGCTTTACTGTCAATTAAAACATTGGCATTCTCACCCGATACCGTTACACCGGTAAGTGAACTTGAGGCTTTTTGCGGTGCCGTAAACGTTATATCTCCGCCCTTGACATTAAATGTAAATGCTGTGTTGCCGTCATTTTTATTTAAATCAACGGTAAATCTACCCTTGCTTATGTCAAATGTTTCATTATCTTTAAGCCCACTGTAGTTTAACAGCTTTAATGTACAGCCTTCGCTTTCCTCGGCAGCGCCGATAGCGTCATTCCAGTTGTCGTAATACGATAACGTGCCGTCAGACAACTCTACCGAAGCCGGTAGTGCTCTGTTGCATATACCGCACACACAACCGTTATCGTCACATTTTACGCTTTCGCCGGGGTGCCGGCAGGTAGCTACTGTAAGCGTTACCACATTCGACTTATATTCATATCCGTCATAGGTAAATATGCAGTAATATTGGATTTCTCCGTCTTCTGCCACCGCTTTATCAACTTGATCGCCAAGTAAATAACAGTAACCGTTTAATAATTCTGTTTTTTCGCTTATTACCGTTCCGTCAATTAAGCATCCGGTAATATAGAGTGTTTCATTTCCCGAATATGTCACATCGGCCGCGAAAGTTGAAGCCTTTTTACCGTTACGGTATATTATCGGTGACTCGTTCTCAGCGGAAATTGTTGCGCTCTTTATCGGCGCTTCCTTTACTTCTACATTAGTTATATCCTGCTTTTCACGCTCTGCAATAGTAGACCAGATGCCGGAATCGATAAAACTCCAATAGGCATAGCCGTCCGCAAGAAGCTGTCCTACGTTTCTGCCTTCGCCTGAAACCTGTAAGCTGTAGAATTGACCGCCTTTAATTACAGCGTTACCGCCGTCTTTAATTATGAAGTCAGAGAGAGTACCACCGTTGATTTCCGCATCGCTGCCGTTGCAAACGGCAACACGTTTTATTAAGCCACTGCCGTTAACGGTCAGCTTACCGCTCGTTACTTCTATGGAATACCATACATCAGTACCGGGTTGTGAGAGCCTTTTACCGTTAAGTTCAAGCGTAACATTGCCTGTAACAGCTATCGTATCTGTAATATCGTCCGTGATGTTCTTCTGCAGCGTTACAGTAGCCGTTCCTATCTCATTAGCCTTGTCAAAAGCGTCATAAATATCGCTGAACAGATCCGTCTCTTCGCTTCCGTTTGCCGTATAGCTTACAGTTGCAACGATTTCCTCATTGCAGTAAGGACAGGGATTACCGTCAAGCACATAACTGCCTTTTTCACCCTTATGGACGCACTTATCAACAAAAATTCTATCGGTTTTGGTCATGGTCTGAATAGCATCGTATGTATAAATAGTAAAGCCATTTATATTATTGCCGAAAACTACGCTTCCACTCGCAATTGCCATACCTAAAGTATAACCGCTGTCTGTTTTGCAAGTGGTGCTGCCGAACTCGCCGGTTACGATAGAGAGGCTACCGGACCCGTTGATATTCACGCTTAAAGAATCGGCTGTAACATAATTGATGACCGTGTCTCCGCCGTTAGCTTTCAGTGCATCAATATTTGCACCGTTTACAACAGTCTTTCCGCCATTTATTGACAGTTCTTTAATATAACTCTCGGCACTGTTTATTTTAAGCGCACCGCTTGATATTGTTACACTTCCCAGCTTGATTTTACCGTCAATTGTAACCTCAGCGTCAGTTCCGTTAACTGTGATTCCGCTTGGCAGATTTTGATTGCTCACGTCCTGTACTGCCGAAGAAGTGAAAGTCACGTCACCGCCGTTGACAGTGAACTGATAATATGCCTCTTTACCGTTAAAGTCAACAGTAAACTTACCGCCCGTCACGGTAATGGACGCAGGTACTCTTTCCGAAATCAGCTTTACAGTGCTGCCTTCGTTCTCCTGCGCCAGCTTTATGGCTCTATTAAGACCCGCATAGCCTAACGACTTGCCGTCAGCATCTACTACCTCGGCTTCTATCAATAAATCACATATACCGCAGAATACCCCTCCGTCGTTGTTTTTCTCGGTAAAGCTATCCTCCGGGTGCGAGCAGGTCGCAATTGTGAGCTTAAGCACATTCGACTTATATTCGTATCCGTCACACTTCAGTACAGTGTAATATTCAACCTCACCGTCTTCCGTTATAATATCACCGATTTCATAACCGAATACCGTATACCAGTTATCAGAAAACTCAGAATCTTTACTGTGATTATTGCCGTTTACATAGTCCGAATAGGTTATCTGCTTTGAAGTGTCCGCCAATTCGTATGTAATATTGACGTCTAAATTTTTCGCTCCGTTACGGTATACAACAGGCGTTCCTCCGCCTGCCCACGCAATACTTGCGCTCTTTATCGGCGCTTCTTCTACGGATAACGCTCCTATAGAACCGCCAAAATAGCTATTTTTTTCACGCTCATCAATCGAAAGCCAAGTGCCGTCAGCATTTTTATACGCATAACCGTCTGCCAGTACAGATTCAAGATTGCCGTTAAATATCTCGATGTCGTTGAATTTACCGCCGCTGAGTTTTACGTTACCGCGAACGGACAGACCTCGTATAGTGCCGCCGCCTATTTCTGCGTTGCCTCCTTTTTTAACTGACACAGAATTGAAGTATCCACCGCCGTTAATGACTAATTTTGAGTTTTCATTAACGTAAATAGGTGTATCCATATTGCCATCGCCGTTTACAGTAAGCGTGCCACCGTCAGATACCGATATACGCGCTATGCCATAACGACCACCCAGTGTTTTACCGTTCAGTTCAAGCGTTACATTGCCCATAACGGTAATCTCCTGTGTACGTTCGCTGTCTGTAATATCCTTATACAGCGTTACTGTAGCCGTACCTATCTCATTAGCCTTGTCAAAAGCGTCGCATATATTGCTGAACAGCTCTGTCTTTGCACTTCCGTCAACCGTATAGCTTACGCTTGCGGCAAACTCAGAGTTACAGTATTTGCATATACCGCCCTCATTAAAGGCATAACTGCCGTCCTCATTCTTATGCTCGCACTTGGTAAACAGATAATACCTTCCGTCATCGTCACCGGGAGCTAAATAGCTTTCTTCGGCTATATCACTGTATAATAAAGCCGTCACTATTTTCTCCGCAGTCGGATCTGACGAGTTATCATACCTTATAACACGCACACCGCTTGCAAGCACGTCCTTCAGCTTAAGCATTTCGAAAGCGACATTGCCGTAAGTACCGCCGCCTATAGTCACCTTTGCGTCGGTTGTGGCATTGGCTATAAACAATTTATCAGCACCCGCATTATTGTCAACATTGACGCCTTCGCTGATGTTTACAGTACCGCCTGATATAATAATAGTACCAAATCGGGTACCTGAACCTTCAGGCAGCGTAAGTGAGCCGCTAATCATATCTATAGAGCAATTGATTAACATATGACCTTCGGCAATAACATCGGCACCTTCAATACATATTTTTCCGCCGGAAGCACTGATGACACAATTATTATTCATTGCGGTAATCGTAAACTGACCGTTTGACAGTGTAACATAGTCCTTAATCTTACCGCTTGTTACAAGAGTGAAAACACAGCCCTTGTTTTCAGCCTTATCGGCATATAATAAGCCTTCTTCAATGCTGTCAAAATATTCGTTAGTAGTACCGTCGGCTGATGTCACCTTTGCATAAAGCACAGCACCGCACGCACACTTTGTCTCTGTTTCGGTGTATGTATGAGTATGCTTTACAACTGTGACATTTCTAATTCCTTCGCTGAGTGTCACTGCACTGCCGTCAACTATACTTTCGGGGAGATGTGTGACACTGTTTAAGGTCGCAAATGCATAGCCCTTTGCAAGCAGAGTGTTTACGGGTGTGCTGTTGCTTTTCCCGCTGCCGATGGTGTTGTACCTTCCGCCGTATAAAGCTACACCGCTTGCGTGTGCAATATAAACATTCTCAAATATGCCGCCGTATATTTCGACACACTTAGCACTGTTAATGACTAAATTGAGTACATCTGCGGCTGAACTGCCGCCGTCTGCAGTACCGTTTATAAGCGTACCGCCGTTTACACTAAAAGGTGCGTCTATGCATCCGTAGTAGGTGCTTTTCCTGCTGTCCTTAAGGTACAGCACACCACCGTTATTTACACTTATATCTGCCTCTCCGCCGAGTGAACATCCGTTCACATCGACAGTAACCGTTGTATTGCCGATTTCTACGTTCTGTGTGATCTCGCAGTGCTTATACAATGTCAGCGTACAGCCGTTGTTTTCTCCCGATGTAGCCGCGGCAAAGGCATCGTCTATATTGCCGAAATATGACGGTGTTCCCACGCCTGAAATGCCCGCAGTAAGCTGATATTTGCAGGTAGAGCATACACCCGTTTTGCTGTCAACATCCGTATGACCGCACCGCTTACCGCAAATCGTGCACTTGCCCGTTGTGCTGTCGTAACTGTGATCTTCATGTGGTGCTACAATAACAGGTGTTACAAAACCGTCTTTCAACAGTGTTTTTGAGCCGTCTATCGGCACAGCGGAAGACGTCATAAACATACGGTTCTCAGCCAATAAAGTCAGTATTTCTGCGTTTGCTCTGTCCCCGCCGCCGTTATAGCGTATTTTTATGAAAGCTCCGTCGTGAAGAATTACGTCACTGCTTGCATCGTTTATATTGAGTATTATGCCGAGTGAACGATAGCAGTCAAATGTACCTGCACCTACCGACACAGTTCCCATAGCGCCGCAGTTTTCGTCAAATGTCAGCTTACCGCCGTCCACTACATTGAAATCGCCATAAATACTATTATTTTTTCCCGATCCCGTAACGGTTATATCTCCCGAAACAGTTAACGTACCTACATTGGCTTTCTCAGCGATCCACAGCGTGAACTTACCGCTGAGTGTTGTATAGCTGCCTGCATAATTCTTGTATACTTTTAATGTACAGCCGGTGTTTGCGTCACTGTCAGCCGCTTCAAAAGCCGCTCCCATCTCATTTTCTTCATAAACGGAAGCTACAGCCCCATCCTTTACGATAACAGCCGCATACTGATATTCACACTCTGTACACTTGCCCGTGTCAATGTCAACATCGCTGTGATGGCAAACATATCCGCAGCCGCACTCGCCGTCAACATAGGTATGGCTGTGGTCTTTGATTGTCAGCGTTTCACTGCTTGATATTTCCTTAACGCTTGCGTTGAAAAGAGTTCCGTCAGCCTTGAAGAAAGCCTTACCCTCTCCGAGCATATCATATAATGTCTTGCTGTCCCTTGCATAAAGTCCGGCAGGATATGTACCGGCTTTCAGTATAACCGTACTCGAATCATATACATAGATCGAAGTGTCTAAAACTACATCGCCGTCTATTATAAGCGTACCGCCGGCGTAGGAAGCGTCGTTTGTCGGATATACATTACAACCGAGCATAACCGGATTGCCGCTGTTTTTGATCGTAAGCTTTCCGCTTTTGCAAGGAGTAATACTCCGGATTTTAAATTGGCGTCCGTTTAAGTCAATTGTAAGTTCTCCGTATAAGTCATACTGAGCTTTTGAATTATCATAATCCTTAAACAGCTTTATCGTACCGCTTCCGTTGTATTCATTCAGTAAAGAGTCAAGCTCATCGGTATCTACATACTTTAAGCTTCCGTTCTTGTCTGTATAGAGTGCGACAGACACAACCGCACCGCAGATTGAACAGATGCCGGTGTCCGTGTTTATATCACCGCCATGCTCGCAGGGCTTTCCGCACTCCTCGCACTTGCCTGTTCCACTGCTGTATTTGTGGTCAGCGTCAGTATGCTCAACAACAGTAAGCGCAACGGAATAACCCATACTTCCATATTCTTTATAAAGATCAAGATAATTGCCGTTATCTTCACGTTGCAGTGCCTGCCGGGTAACATCAAGAAGATTGCCTAATTTCAGAGCGCCGGAATTGTTTTGGCGATGATATGTCAGCCCACCTAACTTCATTCCCGTAGCAAGCTTTACAGATGTCGTTGTAGTTCCGTCATCATTCACGGATGCTATCACAGTCAACTGTTCTGTAGTTACTTTTGCACCATCGCTTACAGCAAGCTGTGCACTGTCCTCAACAAAAATTGTATTAAATTCTACATTTGCATCGCTGTCAATTACGAAAGATCCGCCTTTGCGAACATACACCTGCGTAACATAACTGCCCGCTGTGCCGGTTAATGCAAGCTTGACGTCTTTGTTGACCCCAAGCTTGATATTGTTCAGCTTGTGACCGTTAAGGTCGATCATAACATTGTGTTTTACATCTATAGTATCTAAAGTTGCAGTTGCCGATGTATCGCCGATATCCTGATAGATCTTAACATAGTTTCCGGTATCGGCAGTAATGCTGTCAAGGCAGTCTGCGAGCGTGTCATAGCCTGTCGGCGCATTGCCGTCTGTGCTGATTGTAGCAACAAACTGATGCTCACACTTGTTACACTTACCCGTGCCAATGTCAATATCGCTGTGATCACATAACGCTCCGCAGTTTGTGCATTTACCGTCGGAATAACCGTTTTCATGTGCACATTCTTTATATGTAAATGTAAATTTTTCTGTAACAGTTTCTGTGCTGTCACCGTCTGAATAGGTTATATCGCAATACAGAACATAATTTCCGGCAGGAATATTATCCGCAAGCTTGAATTCGCCGTTGCTTCCGGATACTGCCGCACCGAGCTCATCTGCACTGTATGCACTGTTCGTACTGTACCAGTTATAGCTTATGCTTTCACTGTCAACCGTATAGGTGCTTACAAGCTTGTAATTGTCCTTCTCTTCCTGCGAAGTGTTTGTATAGAAAACCGTTCTGTTTGTGTTGTCACCCTGTGTAACCTTGTTGAAACGGTTTGCATTCGACTTTACCTGAACGGTATTGGATACAATATCTCCGCACTTTATTGTAAGAGTATTATCAGTGTCGTATGTAACCGAAAACTCGGTATCGCAGACCATGCACACCCAGCCGTAATCGGTCTTGATTATGCTTGCTAATAAATCGGGTTCATCGCCGCCGAAATAGCCTCTTGCGTCTGCAAACTCTTCATCGCTCATATTCTTCAGAGTAATATCAAAGTAAACCGTACCCTTGAGCTTGGTATCAGTCATGCCTTCAATTATTTCATACTCTTCCGTCTTGAATATTCCTGTCTGCTTTCCGAGTATTATACGGGGAGAAGTATCAGGCTTTATAACTACCGTCTTAGCGTCCGCTCCGCCAATCTCATAATAGCCGCTGTTATACTTGGCATCGGCTGTCACAGCACTTTCCGAAGCCTTGAACTCGGTCGAGCCCTTTATTACAAATTCATTCTCGTCTATTGTCGGTACAGTTTGACCGATAGCGTATGAACCGCCCGTAGTATATACCGAGCCTGTACCGCTCATTATAAGGTTTACTTTGTAAATGCCATACTTAGCACCGTAAGCAGTGACCTTACCGCCGCTTATTTCGGCATCCATTCCGTCGCCGTTGTTTCCGCTGTAGTATATTCCGACTCTTGCTTTGTTACTTTCAGGCACAGTAATACTGCCGTTTCCGCTGACGGAAATTTTGTCACCGAAATTACCGGTAAGCAATATTGCACTGTTTAACGTAGATTCATTAGCACAACCTACTGCAGTAAGACTGCCGTTGCCGTCAACAGTAATGCCACGGCTGACATTGACAGCCACACCCTCAAAAGATGCAGTTGTCGCATTTGCGTTCAGCTTACCGTCATTATGTATTTCAAGCGAATTTGTCTTTACAGTACCTGTTGCGTTTACAGTACCGCCGTTCAGGATTATCATTCCGCCGAGAGAGCGTGCCATACTGTCTGTAGAGCGGTTCTCTGCATTCAGCACACCGTTGCCGCTGATTGTCATTGTGCCGTCACAGTTGTAAATATTCTTATTTACGGCACTGAGAACGTATGTATCGCTGTCGCCGGTGTTCGTCTGTACGATAGTATTGTTACCGTTCAGCACTATTTTCGTACCGTCGGGGACTGTTACGACGCTCATACTGTCTGTTGTCGCCTGAATGTTCACTCCGTCAAGCGTCAGCGTCTTTGTGTCATAATCCCAGCTCCAGCCGACACCGTTTTCGTCCGCCGTCTTTTCTCTGAAATCAAGCGGTGTCGTGATGACATTGCTCTCGCCGTCATGCGTATGTGCCTCGCCCTCGGCAAATGCCGATAACGGTACAGCCGTCAACGTCATTGCCGCAGACAGCACCGCACTTATGAGCCGTACAAATTTTTTCTTCATGTTTTTCCTCCTGTAGATTTACCCGTGCTTATGCCATACATCTGCACTTATGCAGTGCCTCCTTCAGCTTTTCAAGCGGTATCGGCTTCTTGTGGAAATAGGTACAGCCAAGCCTGTATGACTGCGCCCCGAATCCCTCATCGTCCGACAGCCATATTACAGGCGTATCCCCGTCGGCATTCTTTGCCGCAATAACGCCCTCCATACCGTCCGCTCCGTCGGCAAGCACGATTATAAGGTCAGCCGTCTTACACTCCTTCGCAAAGCTCTCATACCTCTGACATACCCTGTAGGCAATTCTTCGATATGCCGCCGTTGCGATTTGTGTTATTTTTGCTTTCAGTATCTCCGCCTCGTTTGCGGTATCGGCTTCTTGTGGAAATAGGTACAGCCAAGCCTGTATGACTGTGCCCCGAATCCCTCATCGTCCGACAGCCATATTACAGGCGTATCCCCGTCGGCAT
>OHIR01000716.1_pt1 | contig 19504 bp, 15 predicted proteins | sample 1568301 | NCBI WGS metagenome assembly OHIR01 (sample SAMEA3879539, study PRJEB24766) | human gut metagenome | biome: human-associated habitat; feature: feces | place: USA | collected 1985/1987
CCAGTTCACCTGTTGCCGAAACTCCAGCCATCTCACAGACAGCAGAAAGAACGATAACAAAGAGAACTAAAATTGCAAAAATAGAAATCGGATGCGGAAGTTTATTTCCGACTTTCTCAATTCCGTTCAGCCAGCGGTTTAATAACGAAGGCTTATCTTTTGCTTGTTCGTTTGCTTTTCCCATTTTTTCCTCCATTTCAAACTTATACGTATAAGTTAATTTTGTATTGTTAGAATATCACAAAAGGATCGGCATTTCAATTATTTTTTTAGCAATATTAAATTATTGTGTATTTTAGTGAATTTCTATAGACATTTTTAGAGAAATTTAATAAACTGTAAAAGTGTTATAAGGAGTCTACAAAGTTATGAAAAAAAATGTTACTGCAAAAGACATCGCAAAACTCTGCGGAGTCTCTCAGGCGACTGTATCTTATGTGATCAATAATCGCCAGAATCAGAAGATCAGTGAGGAAACCAGACGCAAGGTTTTAGATGCCGTTGAAGCACTTCACTACTATCCCAATGCTTCCGCCAAAAGCATGCGGACCAAAAACTGTACATCCATCGGAATTGTATGTGCAAAGGATTACAGCCGCCAGGCTTTCTTAAATGCTTTTACCGGAATCAGCCAGTACCTGTCCCAGATCGACTATACCATCACGATTTTCAATGAAATGGATGATATAGATTCTTCTCCGGATTATGTCAAAAGCTATTATTCCAACGTGATCGATGGACTCATTTTTATTTCCAACGATGATCACGCTGCTTTTACAAAACCGGCCGATGAAAATCATATTCCTTATGTGGTTATCTGTATGGACGGGGTTTTCTCAAAAAAAACACCGTTCCCCCATGCATTTGAATATGCCCTGCAGGAATGTGCCTCCTTCTGTCTGGAAAAGGGAATCCGCGAAGTGCGGTATTTTTCCATCAGCAATGACGGTCTTTTAGTTAATAATAAATATCCGCTTTTTGAATCCCTGCTTCGCCGGACGGCACCGAACTGCCATCTGGAACACGTGATCTGCCCTATCAAGGATCGTGATCTGATTCATTTGCAGCAATTTTTAGCTAAATACATGGAAAACCGCAGTTTTGATCTTGCCATTTCTCAAAACTACGACATTGGACTGCTGCTGCAGCGTGAAATTTTAAAAACAGGCTTTTCCATCCCTCAGAGAATTCGCCATATCTTCCTGAACGAGGTGAATTTCTATGAAATGGACTATCCTTCTATCAGCGGCATTGATATTCCCTACGATCAAATGGGCGAGTATGCTGCCAAACTTCTTCTTGCTATGATCGAAAACCGTGAATCTGAATTTACCTACCAGGAATTCAAGTGCCGCCTCATTCAGAGAGAAACGACGCTGTGACGCTGTTAAAATACTGCGCCTTATAAAGATCAAAAAGAGAACACCCGCTAATTCCAGTTTATGAATTGCCGGATGTTCTCTTTTTTTATGATTTTCTTTTCAAAGATCAAGAATATCTGATCTTTTTTACTTTTTATTCGTTACAGTTTAGCCAAATCAGCTAAAGACTGAACTGTAACTTTTATTCTTCCATATTCTCAGATTCGGTTTCTTCTCCGTCCTGTTCCTCCAGAAGTTCGTCTTCTTCATCCTCATCCTTGTCGCTCTCCCGCACCTTGGCGATGCTTGCAACTGCTATGCCGGATTCAGCATCAATACTCATCAGCTTCACACCGGAGGTATTGCGTCCGATAATCGAGATGTCGCTGACTGCCATCTTGATGATAATGCCTTCATTGGTAATCAGCATGATCTTGCGCTCATTATCTACCAGCTTTGCACCCACCAAATCACCGGTTTTGTCGATGATCTTATAACAGCGCACACCCTTGCCGCCACGGTTCTGGGCTGTAAATTCATCAATCGGAGTGCGTTTTCCATAACCATTTTCCGATACCACCAGCAGGCATTCTCCCTGGCTGGCCATCTGCATACCGATGACTTCATCGCCTTCATCAAACTTCATGCCGATAACCCCCATGGAAACACGGCCTGTCACGCGGACATCGGTCTCATGGAATCGGATACACATACCTTTCTTTGTGATCAGGAAAATATCTTCGGTATTATCGGTAGCCTTAACTTCGATCAATTCATCGTCATCACGAAGTACAATCGCCTGAAGACCGTTCTTGCGGACATTGCTGTATTCCTTCATCGGAGTCTTCTTAACCATACCATTGCGGGTTGCCATGAAGAGATATTTCTCATCATCGATCTCCTTCATAGGAACGATGGATGTGATCTTCTCGCCTGGCATCAGCGGAAGCAGATTCACGATGGCAGTACCTCTGGCAGTGCGTCCTGCCTCCGGAATCTCGTATCCTTTCAGACGGTATACGCGTCCCTTGTTGGTAAAGAACATCACATAATGATGGGTTGTGGTCATCAGCAGATCTTCGATATAATCTTCCTCAATGGTCTGCATGCCCTTGATTCCCTTGCCGCCGCGGTTTTGGCTGCGGAAGTTGTCAACGGTCATACGTTTGATATAGCCCAGTTTCGTCATGGTGATGACAGTATTCTCGCGCGGGATCAAATCCTCCGCAGACATATCGTATTCATCATATCCGATGGCGGTACGGCGGTCATCTCCGTATTTATCAGCGATGAGGGAGATCTCCTCCTTGATAACACACAGAAGTTTCTTCTCATCTGCCAGAATCGCTTTCAACTCTGCAATCTTTGCCTCCAGCTCTTTATATTCATTTTCCAGTTTCTCGCGTTCCAAACCGGTCAGAGCACGCAGACGCATATCTACGATGGCCTGTGCCTGTGCATCCGAAAGATCAAAACGCTCCATTAACTGAGCTTTCGCCGCCTGAACATTGGCAGAACCGCGGATGATCTTAATAACCTCATCGATATGATCCAGTGCCTTTAAAAGACCTTCCAAAATATGGGCTCTCTCTTCTGCCTTGTTCAGATCATATTTGGTTCTTCTGGTTACCACATCCTCCTGGTGCTTTAAGTAATATTCCAGGATCTGCTGCAGATTTAAGATACGCGGCTCATTATTAACCAGCGCCAGCATAATCACACCAAAGGTGTCCTGCAGCTGTGTATGCTTCAGCAGACGGTTCATGATGACATTGGCATTCACATCACGGCGCAGTTCAATGCAGATCCGAAGTCCCTCACGGTTGGATTCATCACGCAGATCCGTGATTCCATCAAGCTTTTTATCCTTTACAAGCTCTGCGATCTTTTCGATCAAACGAGCCTTATTCACTGCATAAGGAAGCTCTGTCACGATGATACGGCTCTTGCCATTTGCCATGGCCTCGATATTGTATACAGCCCGTACACGGATCTTGCCGCGTCCGGTTCTGTAGGCTTCTTCGATGCCTGCTTTTCCAAGGATGGTTGCTCCTGTCGGGAAATCAGGTCCCTTTACGATCTCCATCAGTTCTTCGATGGTAGTCGGGCGGTCTTCCTCCACCCGGTTGTCTATGATCTTGACAACGGCAGCAATCACCTCACGCAGGTTGTGAGGCGGAATATTCGTTGCCATACCAACGGCGATACCGGTGCCGCCATTTACCAGAATATTGGGAAAACGGGACGGAAGAACCGTCGGTTCTTTCTCAGTCTCATCAAAGTTCGGCATAAAATCAACGGTATTCTTGCCAATATCCGCCAGCATCTCCATGGAAATACGGCTCAATCTTGCCTCGGTGTATCGCATCGCAGCAGCGCCGTCACCATCGACGGAACCGAAGTTTCCGTGTCCGTCAACAAGCGCCATACCCTTCTTAAAATCCTGTGAAAGTACAACAAGTGTCTCATATATTGAACTGTCACCATGTGGATGGTATTTACCCATTGTATCACCAACGATACGTGCAGACTTTCTGTGAGGCTTGTCGTAATTAAGCCCCAACTGGTCCATGGCATACAGCACCCTTCTCTGTACCGGCTTTAAACCGTCCCTTACATCAGGAAGTGCTCTTGCTGTAATAACGCTCATGGAATAATCTATATAGGACTTCTGCATAACCTCAGAATACTCAGTCCTTATAATCTTCTCAGCCATTTTCTACTCCTTTAGCTTTTACGCATCAATCTCAGCTTCATTAGCATGCGTATATATAAATTTTCTTCTAGGTGGTACATCTGTACCCATAAGCATTGCTGTAACCTCAGTTGCAAGCCTTGCGTCCTCAATCTCAACCTGCTTTAAAATTCTTGTTTCAGGATTAAGAGTTGTCTCCCATAGCTGGTCAGGATCCATCTCTCCAAGACCTTTGTATCTTTGAAGTGTAAATGTTCCTGAAGTATGCTTCTTTCTGTAATCCTCAAGTGCCTTGTCATCATATAGATATTCACCCTCGCCCTTCTTAGGAACAACCTTATAAAGAGGTGGTGTAGCAATATATACATGTCCCTGATTAATAAGCTCAGGCATGAATCTGTAGAAAAATGTAAGAAGCAGTGTATCAATATGTGCTCCATCCACATCGGCATCGGTCATGATAATAATCTTATTATATCTTAATCTGCTAATATCAAAGTCATTACCGTAGCCCTCTAAGAATCCACAGTTGAATGAATTAATCATTGTCTTAATCTCGGCATTGGCAAGTACCTTATCAATACTTGCCTTTTCAACATTAAGAATCTTACCTCTGATTGGAAGAATTGCCTGAGTTCTTCTGTTTCTTGCAGTCTTTGCTGAACCTCCGGCTGAATCTCCCTCTACAATGAATACCTCACATTCCTCCGGATTCTTACTCTCACAATTAGCAAGCTTTCCGTTGCTGTCTATAGAGAACTTCTGCTTTGTAAGCATATTTGTCTTGGCCTTTTCTTCTGCTTTTCTTATCTTCGCAGATTTTTCAGCGCATGCAATTACAGCGTTAAGATCGTCCAAATGTCTGTCGAAATAAAGCTGTACCTCGTCACCTGTTACATTTGCAACAACTGTACCAGCATCCGGATTATCAAGCTTTGTCTTGGTCTGTCCCTCAAATCTTGGCGCAGGATGCTTAACTGCAACAACTGCAGTCATACCATTTCTTACATCAAGACCAGTAAAGTTCGCATCCTTATCCTTTAAGATGCCAAGCTCTCTCGCATACTGGTTAATAATCATTGTAAACTTAGTCTTAAAACCTGTAATATGCGTTCCACCCTCCTGGGTATATATGTTATTACAGAAGCCAAGAATATTTTCCTCAAACTCATTAACAAACTGAAATGCAACTTCAACCTCAATATCTTCCTGCTTCTTCTTAAAGTAGACGATATCGCATACTGTCTCTTTGCCATTGTTAAGGTCTTTGATATATGCCTTAAGTCCGTCAGGCTCATGGAAAGTTTCCTTATCCTCGCTGCCCTTTCTCTTATCTTCAAACTCAATTGTAAGCCCCGGATTAAGATATGCAGTCTCATGAAGCCTGCTCTTTATCGAGTCTGCTTTGAATCTTGTCTTTTCAAATATCTCTCCATCAGGAAGAAATGTAACAGTTGTACCAGTATCATTTTTTCTGCATGTACCAATCTTTTCAAGCGGTGCTGTTGCTTTTCCACGCTCGTATCTTTGCTTGTACACACCACCGTCAACTCTTATCTCAACCTCAAGCCATACAGAAAGTGCATTAACTACAGATGCACCAACGCCGTGAAGTCCTCCTGATATCTTATATCCGCCATCTCCGAACTTGCCGCCTGCATGAAGTACTGTAAATACAACTTCAACCGCAGGTATTCCGGCTTTAGGATGGATTCCGATAGGAATACCTCGTCCATTATCCTTGATAGTTGCTGTTCCATCATCATTAAGAATTACATTTATCTGTGTACAAAAACCTGCTAGATGCTCATCCACTGAATTATCCGCAATCTCATATATAAGATGATTAAGTCCCTTAGTTCCAACACTCCCAATATACATACCAGGTCTCATTCTTACCGCTTCAAGACCTTCCAGTATTGATATACTGTTAGCATCATATTTATTAGCTGCCATTATTAATTACGCTCCTCTTACTTTCCAAAATATGTGTTAAAAATATCTTCAAAGCAGCTATCTAATGTGTAACCATCTCTGATACTTAATTTTTTCCACGCATTGTTATTAAATTCCATATAAAGACCGGCTTCATATTTTTCGAAATCAGCATTAAACTTCTCTAACTTTCTTTTTTCAAGAATAGCCGTCTTATTAACCTCTGTCTTAGCTTTATCATTATCTGATGTACATCTGATAATATAATATCTGCCCTCTGCTTTAACAACCTTACTCATTTCACCTGTTGCTAAATCAAAAGCTGCTTTTTCAAATGTGCTGTCCATTTCACCACGCTTTAACTCATACTCATATTCGCCATCTGCATTACATTCTTTTGCAACTGCAAAAAATGAACTTCCTGAATTAACAAGATTATATGCTTTATTAATCTCTTCCTCAGAATCTGAAACAATATACTGAATATCAATAACTCTTGCTTCATCAGCACTTACTTCTATATCCATTTCAGAAGTTATATCTGAATATAATTTTTTTGCAATTGCAAATTCTGTGAACATATCACTAAGTTTTTTCTTAGTAATCCCAGTATTACTAATCTGCGTTTCAGAAAGACCATTATAATATGCATCAACAGCCTTGCTAACTGAATCCTTCTCATCTCTTCCAAGGACTACTCCCTTTTCTTTCGCCTTTGCATTCATTGCCTTAACACGCATAAGCTTACTCTTTATCTGATCTTTTATATAACTTTCGAAATCTGCATCACCAACATTTTCTTTCCAGATACTGCTGCCAAACATTTCCTCATATTCTTTTTTTACATCTGACATAAGTATTTCTGCTTCACATGTATATGTCACTTTCTGACCTGTAGTTTTTATAAGCTCGTCATCCTTCATTCCCATAGTAAAATATACTGGTTTTCCATTAAAAAACCTGATATATCCTGTTATAAGAAGCGCAACTACAAGAAATACTGCTATAATTACAATTGTTTTCTTTCTTCTTTTCATAATCCATCCTCTTTAACTACTTGTGATATGGCTCATTCTTCATAATCCTGTAAGCCCTGTATATCTGTTCCAAAAGAATAACTCTCATAAGCTGATGTGGAAATGTCATTTTTGAAAAACTCAGCTTATAATCTGCCCTTTTTAGGACTGCATCTGCCAGTCCCAAAGAGCCTCCTATTACAAATGTTATGTTGCTTGTTCCGTCTATTCCAAGTCTGTCAATCTTTTCTGATAGTTCAACAGAATCAAGCATTTTTCCTTCTATTGCAAGTGCGCATACATAAGCATCATCTTTAATGGCAGAAAGGATTCTCTCCCCTTCCTTGTTCTTAATCTGCTCGTTGACAACATCACTTGCATTATCCGGTGTTTTCTCATCAGGCAGCTCTACAATATCGAGCTTACAATATCTTGAAAGTCTCTTGGAATACTCATCTACCGCCTGGGTATAAAATTTTTCTTTAATCTTACCTACACATACAACCGTAATACGCATATGTATTATCCTTCCACAAAGAAATATCCGCCATTATCAAGTTTGAATACTTCTAACTGCTCAAGAAGCTCATCATTACTTAATTCAGATACATCCATTCCTTCATCATCCATAACTTCTCTTAACTCTTTAATATCCTTGCAGTATACTGCCATGCAATCCTCTAAGAATTCCTTTGCTTCGTCTAAATCATATGCAACAGGCTCATCAAAAAGCTGTTTCTGGTCTCTTAAAAATACCTTTGCGCATTCATCAATATGCTTATCCATAACTTAAGTCTCCTTATCTTATCTCCTTAAATTGTTCTCTTAATGTTCCTTCTACCCATCCTGTTATGAAACGCCCATGTTTCTTAACATCATCTACAGCTTTCTCCATAACATATGAGTAATACACATTGTCAAGCATTGCAATATCATTATAGTTATCACCAAATGCCATACATTCTTCAGGTTTTAGTCCAAAATACTGCTGAACCTGCTCAATTCCTCTTCCTTTATTAACATTAGTGTCCATAAGGTCTAAGTAAAGTTCTCCCGATACAAGTACTGAAGCCTTATCACTCCATTTGTTAATAAAATGCTCTTTAGAGTTCTTAATTCCTGTCATATCACATACAGCTATCTTTAATATATCCTCGTCAATGTCTGTAAACTTATCGACTAATGTAGTATGGTAATTGACCACCTTGGTCATTCTGTAATAATATTCTTCTGACTTAGGTTTAATATATGCCGTATGTTCTCCTGATACAAGCACCTCACAATTTGGCTGTTCAATTACATCCTCAATTATCTCTAATGCAAGTTTCCGCTCCATTGGAGTCTTACCAATAGTTTTTCCCCTGTATTCTACAAGAGCACCATTCTCCGCAATATATGCAAGCCTATCACTGACAACTCCAAAAAGTCTCTTAAGACTCGTTATCTGCCTGCCACTAGCCGGTGCAAATATAACTCCATTATCAACAAGCTTATTAATATACTGTACCGCAGATTCATCAACACTCTGCGCTCCATTTAGAAGCAATGTCCCATCAAGGTCACTTGCTACGAATTTAACCATATATTTTCTCCTTAAAATACTTTAAGCTCATGTACAAGTCTTGCTACAGGCAGACCGACAACATTATTATAGTCACCTTCAATACCCTTAATGTATGCTGCAAATTTTCCCTGAATACCATATGCACCAGCCTTGTCCATAGGCTCTCCTGTATTTATGTAATCCCCGATTTCATCATCCGTCATATCATATACCCATACATCAGTTTTTTCGTAAAAGCTTACATTCTTGTGCGCACTGCATATAGTTACTCCTGTATACACCTGATGAATCTCACCCTCTAAAGACTTAAGTATTCTGAATGCATCCTCTTCATCCTCCGGCTTGGTAAGAATCTCTCCCTTATGGTAAACAATAGTATCTGCACCTATGACGATTACAGAATCCTCTTTATCAGCATATTGCTCTAATACAGACTGTGCCTTAATAGCAGATAACTCTCTTACATAATCTTCAGGCTCCATCTCTTTAATATTCTCATCTGCATCACTTGTAACAACAGTAAAATCAAGTCCTACCTGACTCATTAATTCTCTTCGTCTTGGTGAACCCGATGCAAGTATCAAACGTTTCATAAAACTTCCATCTCCTTGTTCTTCACTGTATTTTGTGTTCAGAGCCTATTTCGACTTATACATATTGCATTATAACATAAAAAAACAGCGTGCTTCAATACCACTTCAACAAAAAAGGCACAACATTACTGCTGTGCCCCTCTGATATCATTAACATTTATTATCTTTTATCGTTCTTTTTGCTTATCACAATAACAGTTCCAGAGATAACAGCTGCTACCACAAGAATCACGATATATACCCATACATGATTATTATCACCAGTCTTTATGACCTCTTCATCAGCCGCAACTTCACCTGTTTTTCTGACTCTTGAGCCATCAACAGTCTCATTCTCTTTTCCTGTAACCAATTCCTCATCTCCTGCAACTTCACCTGTCTTCTTTATAACCTGTGCTGATGAAGTTGTATGTTCTTTTGTCTGTTTATTAAAATCAACTGTTGTTTCATTTGGCTTTGTTGGCTTAGTTTCCTTACCTGCATCAATCGTTGTCTTATTCAACTTTGTTGTTTCCTGTGCAGCTGTTGTCTCATCAGCCTTTGTTGTCTCCTGTGCAGCTGTTGTCTCATCAGCCTGTGTTGTCTCTGATGAAGACTCTGCTGCAGAAGTTGTTTCCTTCTGTGTTGTCTCCTGCTGCTGATTGTCCGATATAAAATGCATTTGTCCATTAACATTAACAAATGAATTAGAAATTACTCTTCCGTTACATGTAGATGTTAAAGTAACATCTGCTTTTGGTGCAACAACTATACCACATACCTCACCTATATTAATATGCCCCGTTACATTAACAGCATTAAATATAACAGTATCTGATATATCAATATCCGTTAATCCACCTGTATTCTTACCATTAACACTGAATCTTTTAATTTCTGCATCACCATCACCGCCAAGCAGATTGATAATAACAAACTGTCCTTGTGCTTTATTTGTTATATTGAGCTGTCCTTCTCCATAATAAGATGAAACTTCTTTTTCCTGCCAGTCAATATAATTATTAGCATACATATTAACCACTACAATCTGCTTGTTCTTAAATGAAGAAAGATCAATCTTTCTCTCATCATACGCACCAATAACTATATCAGCCTCTGAATCCGGCGTATCTGCATATACCTTGAAATTATCATATACATTATCAAGTGCTGCAGTTACATCCATATAATCCTCTGCATAATAAACATTGATTGTATCCTTGCAGTTAGTGACATTAATAACAGCACCTGTTCTTTTTCCGTCAGCATCCTTAATATAATATTTATTCTCTCTAGGTTCATAATCATAATCAGTTCCAAGTACAAGATTATTAAATGCATTCCTATCCACATTCACTTCTGATGAACCTGAATTATCGAAGCTCTTGATATATGTTGTTCCAACACTCATGTCAAGCCATGCACTCATCCACTGATCTGTTATTACAAGCTTGTTAGTAGCGAAACATGTCTGATTGTGATTAGCATTCTTAAACTCTTCTGCAACTACACCATATGGCTTTGCTGTTCCAAGCAATCCATTAAGAATATCCTGTGTTTTCGAATATGCACCAGCTCTTATGGATGTACCCGCAACCACAGAACCTGCAACCACTGCAACTGTAAGAACACCAACTGCTGCCTTCTTAACCTTTGCACTCAAAACATTTAATCGTTTTCTAAAAAGCATTACTATCCCTCCAAAATTTCTGAACCAATAGTTTCCCCTTAACTATATTTCTTTCCCCTCCGAGCGTATAATATCATTAGTACCAAAGTACTGCATCCCTCTTTTTGTGGGGTTAACTTTACATAAATAAAATAACTCATGCCCCGGGCCACTATCATTCTAGTATATGTCCAGGACATGAGTTATATTACAAATCATTTAATTAAACAATAAATTATGCCTCAATACTTCTGTTCATTGCTGACTCTAATGCATCAATAGAAGCTCTGATAATATCGTGATCAATACCAATACCAAAGTAATTCTTACCATCTTCTCCTGTAATACCAACATACGCAATAGCACTTGAATCAGATCCCTTCTTTAATGAATGTTCTTCATAACAGAAAATATCACAAGGCTTTCCAAAATGTTCTGAAAGAGCATTGCTTACTGCATCAAGACGGCCATTACCACCGTTCTCAACATTGCTCTTCTTTCCGTTTTCATCAATAGTCACAACAGTCTGGATACCGTTAATCTGCTTAAAATGTACTTCCGTAATCTTAAATACCGGTGTGTACTTTTTATATCTCTTCTCGAAAATTTCAAGAACTTCATCTGGTGAGAGTTCCTTATGATGTACATCAGAAACATCCTTAACTGCATATCCTAAATCTTCTCTCATAGCCTTAGGAACTATCATTCCATAATTATGCTCAAGGACATATGCTACACCGCCCTTGCCTGACTGGCTGTTAATTCTGATAACATCTGAATCATATGTTCGTCCGACATCTTCTGGATTAATTGGAAGATATGGAACTGTCCATTTATTAGGATCTTTTTCAATTCTGTAATGCATTCCCTTAGATATAGCATCCTGATGTGAACCTGAGAAAGCTGCAAAAACAAGCTTACCACACCATGGATGACGGTCATCAATCTTCATCTGTGTGAGTCTTTCAAACACTTCTGCAAGATGTGGCATATCAGAAAGATCAAGCTCAGGATTAACACCCTGCATATACATATTCATAGCAAGTGTAATAATATCTACATTACCTGTTCTCTCACCATTACCAAAAAGTGTTCCCTCAATTCTGTCTGCTCCTGCAAGAAGTCCTAACTCTGCATCAGCAACACCTGTCGAACGGTCATTATGTGGATGAAGAGAAATAATAACATTTTCTCTGTTGTGCATGTACTTAGACATATATTCAATCTGGCTTGCAAATACATGCGGAAGTGACATCTCAACTGTAGCCGGAAGATTGATGATACATTTCTTATCAGGTGTTGGCTGCCAGATATCAACAACAGCGTTGCACACTTCAAGCGCATACTCCGGCTCAGTTCCTGTAAAGCTCTCAGGACTGTATTCAAAAAGGAAGTTTCCACCATCAGCTTCTGCAAGCTCCTTTAATAACTTAGCACCTTCAATAGCAATCTGTTTAACCTCTTCTTTAGACTTCTTAAACACCTGCTCTCTCTGAGCTAACGAAGTAGAATTATATACATGAACGATCGCTCTTGGAGCACCCTTTACAGCTTCAAATGTCTTCTTAATAATATGTGGTCTTGCCTGTGTAAGTACCTGTATTGTAACATCATCAGGAATCATATTCTTCTCAATAAGTGTACGGCAGAATTCATATTCTGTCTCAGAAGCTGCAGGGAAACCTATCTCAATTTCCTTAAATCCGACTTCAACTAACATCTGGAAGAATTCCAGCTTTTCATCAAGGCTCATAGGTTCAACAAGAGCCTGGTTACCATCTCTTAAATCAACCGAACACCAGATTGGTGCCTTATCAACATACTCCTTGTTAACCCAGTCATTGCACTTAACCGGTGGCATAAAATAGCCTCTTTCATACTGTCTGTAATCAAACATTCCTAAAACCTCCTGAAAAAATATATATGGTTAATAAGTAAAAGCTTTCTCAAAGATAAGCATAAAAAAATCTTTCGTCCATGGGTAATTCTACCCAAAGAGACGAAAGACATAATCTCACGCGTTACCACTCTTCTTCATAGCTATGCTATGCACTCACTGAATACGTATAACAAATGTGTTATATTATATTCTGTCCACTATAACGGTTGGCTTCCGGCTACTCCTACTTCTCATGATGATTTCAGGTAGCAGCTCCAAGGCGAGTTCAATAAGTTCCTTCGACTGCCTCGCACCATCCGGCAGTTCTCTGACTCTGGTTCCTATCTAATAGTCCTCTTCACAGCATTTACTTATTATGTATGCTTATTATACTTGTCATTTTTTACAAAGTCAAGCATAAATTCAAGTTCTTCTTTGGAAATATTCTTATCAGAATATCTGGCTTTTTCATAACTTCTTGTAATTTTTTCAGCAGTCGCAGCATTTGAAGTAATATTATTTCTTGTGATATCCGCAGGCTGCATATAAACCAAACTGTTTGCAGCCATCTTTTCTTTTCTTTTTCTCTTATCCGGCATCGCAGCCTTTTTAAATGCTTTTCTATATTGCATATTAACCGCAAGATTGTTTTTCTCCACAGCATGCTTAGACCTTCTGATTTTTCTTTCATGCCTGCCTGTTCCTATGAATTCAACCTCATCTCCATTATCATCCCTTGATTCCTTGAACTTTCTCGCATATCTTACAACAACATATATAGCAGCAATCAATAACCCTGTAATAATAACCACTGTGAAAGCAACGAAAACTGCCTGCATAACAGGATTATCCGCATAATCTTTTATCTCTGTTTCGTCATACAAAGAATCATCCTTATTGATCGGTTGAGTTGGCTGCTGAGGCAGAGCTTCGTCATTTTCCTTCATAAGCATAAGCAGCAATTTAAGAAGCGGTCTGAATACTACACCTAAGATACTTCCCATCAGTGCAAATATATTACCACCATCTCCTCTATAGAACAGAAGCATTCCCATTATCATTAGTACAGCTACAACAGCCGCAGTCACCATATTAATACCAGTTATTCTTCTTGCTGGAAATTCAGATTTACCTGTATTACTTATAAATAAATCATTAACTCCTTTAAGCTGATTCCCTATAAGGCAAAGAATTATAAAAAGGGCAAACATCAATGATTCAAAACTTACAAGTTTTGTACTGCCATTCTGTCCGCCAAGTGTACTTCCAACAATCATAACAATGCAATACACCACTGACATTCTCTCTGTAGTCTGCATTACCGCTTTCTTTTCATCATCATTAACATCTTCTGTTTTAGTGCTGAACCGCGACTCCTTCATATATTCAGTTTTTCTTACATTAGCAATCCTTACACTTACAGATCGTACACATACAACAAACGCACTTACAAAATATGCCGTACTTTCAGCATCTGTTCTTCCAAGCATAATTGCTGCTGCAATAAGTACTATATGAATCGTTACAAAAAGAAACAACGACTTTATATATCTTCTTACAAAAAATGTAATAACTACAGGAATAGTAACCAGTGTGGCATATAAAATATATTCATCAGACTTTTTAACAACCCCTAGAATTATCATTGCAGCAAATGCCATAAAAACAACACACTGACTAAGTAATTCCACAACTGACCGCGCCGCATATAATGTTTTATTTCCTGAACGCGCAACAGACTCACTCATATTGCTTCTCCTTACTTAACTTCCCATCCAACCGGCTCAAAATCACATAATTCCAGTCCATAATCATCTCCTGGAAAATGTGGTACAATCCATACCATATCTGCCTGAATCCTGCTGATTTTATTAATAACACTCTGCAATTTCTTTCTTCTGCTTGCAGAGATTAAAACATATACATATTCACTTTCTATTCTCATATTATCCGGCTCAAGAATTTTTTCAAGCATAGCAGAGTATTCTTCCATAGCAATTCCTGTATCAATTCTTGCAAGTTCAGTATTAATATTATTGAGATGTCCTGTTCCAGAACCATTATTTATTACAACCGGACTCTTTGTATCAACATCACATCCATTGCTGAGCATTGAAACATTTATTCCACATGCAATTAGCATCTGTGATATTCCTGCTGCAATACTTATAGCCTGTTCGTCAACTGCATCATACCTCAATACTCCGTCTTCTTCGAGATTTAGCAGAATGCATACATTTCTGCTGACAGACTCATCATATTCATTAACCATAAGATTGCCGGTTCTTGCCGTTGCTTTCCAGTTGACATTCTTAAGGCTGTCATTACTGGTATAATCTCTTATCCCCCTGAATACAAATGGATCTTCCAGCATATATTTTTTCCGTTCTGCTTCTCCTGTAATCCTGCTGTTCACTGATTTTAACACTGTCGGGTCTGCCGGTTTTGGATATACTGTTATTTCACAGTTATTACCAGCCTTTAGAACATTAATTTCATTCATAAACAAGCCAGAGAATACAATCTCAAGACCTGAAATGCGGTAAACGCCCCTTCTTGTGCACCTGACAGGAACCTTTCTTGTAATTCTCTGATTAGAAAGAAGAGAAAACACATCATTACGGTAAGTCTTATCCGATACGCTTGAATTAGTATCTGCACCTGTAAAAAGCAATTCTCTTGCAGCCTGAAATTTAAGATTAATACAAGGAAGTGGGAGTCTCTTGGCATTAGTAACAACTTCCGTAATATTAACAATATCATCCTTAACCACATGCTTTTTATCAAATTCAAGACTCACTGTAAGATTTTTATTCCAGTTATATCTGTACACAAGCTTTACAGCAAGGTACACAATCAGTACACCTAAAAGCATTAACAAAACATTCATTATCTATTCCAATCTTCAGTAGGAACTGCTGTTTTCGAGACAACATTGCCTATGATCTGTTCTTTATTATCTCTGTTCATAAAACCAGCCTGTAAAACAAGTCTGTGTGCCCATACATATGGTGCCAAAATCTTAATATCCTCTGGCACAACATAATCTCTGCCTGCGACATACGCATATGCTCTTGCAGCATTCAGCATGCCAAGTGTTCCTCTTGGACTGACACCTGTTAATACATTTTCTTCATTTCTTGTCATTCTTGCAAGTTCAACAATATACTCAATAAGCACCGGATGAATGTATACATTCTTAGCATCTTCCTTCATTGCTATAATATCCTCACATGTTGCCACTTTTTCAAGAGTTATTTCCGGATTAGATGTAAGGAATCTGTTAAGAATGAGTACCTCATCATCTTTTTCCGGGTAGCCCATATTAATCTTCATAAGGAATCTGTCAAGCTGTGCCTCTGGAAGCTGATATGTTCCTGCTGTTTCAATTGGATTCTGCGTTGCAATTACTATAAAAGGTTCTGCCAGTTTAGAATATTCTCCATCAACAGTAACCTGATGTTCTTCCATACACTCAAGAAGTGCCGACTGAGTTCTCGGTGTTGCTCTGTTAATCTCATCAGCAAGAATAACATTAGCAAATACAGGACCTCTTCTGAATACGAACTCCCCCTCTTTCTGGTTATACACATGTACGCCTGTTATATCAGACGGCAAAAGATCTGGTGTAAACTGAATTCTTGAAAATTCACCATCTATACTTTTGGCAAATGATTTCGCCATCATAGTCTTTCCTGTTCCCGGAACATCTTCAAGAAGAACATGTCCACCGGCAATAATACTTGTCAGAACCAGTTCTGAAACATTTCTCTTACCCACAATCACCTTACTTACATTATCTAATATATCTGAAGCCTTACTCATAATACCTCCTCGTAACACGAAATTTAAACTCAGATAATTATAACAAAAACACTGCCAGAACAGCAAGTGTCTGACAGTGTTAATAGGTTAAATAATTATGAACTTTTGATGAATTTAATTATCTGTAGGCATCTCCTGATTAACATCAATACCTCTTGGAGCAACAGGTGTTGAGAACACAATCTGTGTACTTGTTCTTCCGAACTTCTGAAGCTGGCCGATAAATGTATCAAGTTCCATGGTACTTGGGAACATAACCTTTAATAGCATTGAATAATTACCTGTTACACAGTTGCATTCAACAACATTAGGGCATGATTTGATAAATGGATAGAAATCCGGTTTCTGTACAGGAGCAACTTCAAGATTAATAAACGCAGTAATATGATATCCCAGCTTTAACTGATTAATCTTAACTTCATAACCTTCAATAATTTCTTCCTTCTCAAGCCTTTCAATTCTTGCTGAAACCGCAGGTGATGAAAGGAAAACATTTTCGGCAAGAGCCTTTAAAGGCATCCTTGCATTCTGCTGTAATAATGTAATTATCTTCTTATCGATTTTATCCATGGTGTTAACCTCCAGATTATAATATTCATTGTTTAATGCTATTAATTTAACCAAAAAAGGAGACAATCCTAGCGTTGCTGCTAAAATCGTCCCCTTTGACTTAAATTATTAACTTATGCATAATATACACCTTACATAATAAAATAGCAAGTCTTTTTTCTTTATTTTCATTGCTTTTATACATAATTTTTGTTAGAGTAGAGAAAATACTAAAGCCATTACTGGCAGAACGGAGACATTATGGAGAATAATAATCAGGAATATAACACAGTAACTCTGATGCTTGACGATAACACAGAATGTGAATGTGCAATAATACGCATATTCCCTGCTGGAGATAACGACTATATTGCTCTTCTTCCACTTGAGGGAGAAGCTGCAGACAACGATGAGGTATATCTCTACAGATACAAGGTTGAAGGTGACAACGAACCTGTACTTGAGAATATTGAATCTGATGATGAATACGAGCTTGTATCTGAAGCATTCGATGAAGAATTAGATGCTATGGAGTATGAAGATCTGTACGAAGAAGAGGATAACGAGCAGTAAGAATCTCTTCTAAAAAGCGTGAACGGGTTGTATCTTTATTGTACCTCTGCTTGGGGGACAGAAGATACAACTTTCTTTTGCCCTTGTCATTGCAACATAAAAAAGTCTTCTTTCCTCTTCTATCTGCTCATCAAGAACTGCCTTATTATACGGTATTATCCCCTCACATACATCCATCACCATCACGATCTTATATTCAAGCCCTTTAGAGCCATGCATTGTAAGCATATGCACACCTTCCACCGTGTTGTTCCTACGCTGAGTATCACACTGCTTAAGGTATTCTGTAATACCATCAAGCCATTGTGAGAGGCTCATATACCGCGACGCCCTGTGTGCCAGTTCATCAAGCACATTATATAATTCTTCCTTATCAGCCTTATGTTCATATATATAATTTCTTATATATTCATCGTAGCCAATACCCTTTCTTATATAATTAACTGCCGCAAATGGAGACATATTTCTTATCATGTTAATATCAGATGCCAGCTTTTCCACCTGTTCACTCATCTGTTCATTTCTTTCACAGCTTCTCTTCAATGCATTAATATCTGCCGGCTGTGTAATATATGAACGGGTTATATATCGGATTGGTTTATTAATAATACGCAGAAAGTCCATTCTTTCCCTGCTTCCAAGTGCAATCCTTATATATGTCAGAATATCCTTACTTATCCAGTGCTCATATACATCCTGTACTGCCGAATAATCACAGCATGGAATCCCGTCACTTTCAAGCCTTGACATATACATATTCCCAATCACATTAGTTCTTGATAACACAGCAATGTCATCAGCAGCTATTCCGCTGTCAATAAGTCTTCTTATCTCAGATGTAACAAATGCTTTCTCATCATTCAGACTGTTAAATTCATATATAGACACAGAATCTCCTTGTGAATTGTAGGTCGTTATATCCTTATAATAACGTTGCTCATTTTCCTCTGCTACAGCCCTTGAAGCAAGCACAATATTGCCCGTTGACCTGTAATTAATACACATGTCAATTCTTACTGCATCACTATAATAATTATTGAAATCTAACATTATCTGTGGAACAGAACCTCTGAATCCATATATACTCTGGTCATCATCCCCCACCACGAAAAGATTCCTGTATCCGTCAGCAAGAATCCTCACAACATCAAACTGAGCCTTATTGATATCCTGAAACTCGTCAACCAAAATGTACTTATACTTATTCTGCCACGCCTTCCTGTAATCTTCCCTCTGCATCAGTAGGTCACGACATAGTCCTATCATGTCATCAAAATCAATCAGATGCTTTTTTACAAGCATATCATCATAAGCCATGTATATTATTCTGAAACTCTGTTGTGGAACAGACATGCTCTCATATTCATCTATATTAACAGCTTCACCCTTAACACGGCTTATCTCAGATAAAACACTTGCTACAGCTTCCTTCTCATCATCATACTCCAGTTCAAGTCTGCACATCTGGTCTTTCACGAATTCATGCTGTACCTGTGGCTTAATAATGCAGCGTGCAGAATAATTATATGCAGCCTTAAGTATTGTAAAAAATACTGCATGAAATGTACCAAATGTTACTGCAGAGTTTCTGCCCTCTGACAACCCCTTAAACTTAAGCTTCATCTGTTCGGCAGCAGCCTTAGTAAATGTAATAACAAGAATATCAGATGGATTGACCCCACACCTGTCAATAAGATATCTTACCCTGTGAGTAAGAACAGTTGTCTTTCCCGACCCCGGTCCGGCAATTACCATACACGGTCCTTTATTATGTTGTATAGCCTGTATCTGTGCTTCATTAAACTGCAAAAGCGGCACCCCTTATAATAATCTTACACAAACAAATGTATACTAAGATTATATAAG
>OHIR01000718.1_pt1 | contig 19451 bp, 16 predicted proteins | sample 1568301 | NCBI WGS metagenome assembly OHIR01 (sample SAMEA3879539, study PRJEB24766) | human gut metagenome | biome: human-associated habitat; feature: feces | place: USA | collected 1985/1987
ATCTTCATGCCCATGTATTCCATGTTTTCACAAACGACACGACGTGTCGCCCACTGGTTTTCACCGACACCACCGGTCCAAACCAAGATATCGCAACCATTCATGGCAGCAGCATAAGCACCGATATATTTCTTGATACGATAATTATAGACATCCAGTGTCATGATGGCACGTTCGTCGCCTTTTGCTACAGCAGCTTCCAAATCACGCATATCCGAAGAACCACCTACCAAACCGGCAACACCGCTCTTCTTATTGATCAGGTTAGATAGACCGGCAGCATCCAATCCTTCTTTTTCCATAATGAAAGGAATAGCACCCGGGTCAACATCACCACAACGAGTACCCATCAACAAACCTTCAGTAGGAGTCAAACCCATAGATGTATCAATACATTTACCATTCATAATGGCAGCGATAGAACCACCATTACCTACGTGAGCTGTAATAATCTTCTGGTCTTCATATTTTACACCCAGGATTTCACAAGCACGCTTGGAAACATACCGATGACTTGTTCCGTGGAAACCATAACGACGGATACCATATTTCTGATACAACTCATAAGGCAAACCATACATATAAGCCTTAGCCGGCATCGTCTGATGGAAAGCTGTATCGAATACACCCACCTGAGGAATACCCGGAATCAAAGCTTCCATAGCGGCAATACCTTTCAAGTTAGCCGGATTATGCAGCGGAGCCAAGTCAGAACATTCAACAACTTTATCCAATACTTCTTTCGTCAGCAGAACACTGGAAGCAAATTTCTCACCACCATGTACCACACGATGACCTACCGCATCAATTTCCTTATAATCTTTGATGCAACCATACGTATCATCTGTCAATACACTCAGGATAAACTGAATACCAGCCTGATGTTCTGGAATATCCTTTTCCAAGATCACCTTCTTACCATCCTTATCTGTCAGTTTCAGGAAAGCGCCCGGCAAACCGATCTTTTCAATACCACCTTGGGCCATCACATCGCCCGAAGTCATATCAAACAACTTATATTTGATAGAACTACTACCGCAATTCAATACTAATATCTTCATACCTATTTGTGTTTATGTGGTTAATAATCACTTTGACGCCTTCAAGGCAATTGATTGGTTACAAGCAATTGCTACCATCTTATATACATCATCTACCGAGCATCCGCGAGACAAGTCGTTAACCGGAGCTGCCATACCTTGCAAGATTGGGCCTACAGCTTCAGCACCACCCAAACGCTGTACTAACTTATATGCAATATTTCCTACTTCCAAAGTCGGGAATACCAATACATTTGCCTTACCAGCGATCTCACTACCCGGAGCTTTCTGAGCAGCTACCTTTTCAACCAAAGCAGCATCAGCCTGTAATTCTCCGTCAATCTTCAAATCAGGAGCCATTTCCTTTGCCAAACGAGTTGCTTCAACTACTTTATCAACCATTTCGTGAGATGCACTGCCTTTTGTTGAGAAACTCAACATAGCTACACGAGGTTCGATATCGGCAATATGACGAGCTGTCTGAGCCGTAGCAACTGCGATACTTGCCAATTCCTGAGCATTCGGATTCGGCATAACAGCACAATCAGCAAATACAAACAAGCCGTCTTCTCCGTATTGAGGAGTCTTTGTAAACATCAAGAAAGCACCAGACACACAACTCATACCCGGAGCAGTCTTGATAATCTGCAATGCAGGGCGCAATACATTTCCAGTTGTATTCAATGCACCGGCAATTTCGCCATCAGCATCACCTGCCTTGATCATCAAACAAGCCAAGAACAAAGGATCTTCAACCAAGACTGCGGCTTTTTCCGGAGTCATTCCTTTTTTCTGGCGCAATTGGAACAATAAATCTGCATAAGCAGCCTTCTTTTCATGGTTCTTCGGATCTACGATCTTTGCCTCTTGAATATGAGTCAATCCGAATTCAGCAGCCAATTTATTAATTTCAGAAGGATCGCCAATCAAAATAATGTCAGCAACTTCGTCGGCCAATAAACGGTCGGCAGCCTTTAATGTTCTTTCTTCAGTTCCTTCAGGAAGAACGATGCGCTGCTTGTTTGCTTTAGCACGCGCAATAATTCCTTGCATTAAGTCCATCGTAGATGATTTTATAGTTATTTAATAATTGTCTTTCTCTCGATTCACAAAAGTAGGCAAAATGCCATATAGAGTTAGCAAAATCAACTAATATTTTTAAGATGGTCCGACCGCTTTCAAATCTTTTAACAGTAATTTGTCACTTGCCGCTCTCCACATAAGATTTGTTGCAATTCTTCACCTGAAATATTCACGCTTAGATTCCCGTTATGAGCCACGGAAATCTTTCCTCTTTCTTCTGATACGATAATTACCAAAGCATCTGTCTCAAACGACATACCCAAACCCGAACGATGCCGCAAGCCCATTTCTTTAGGTAAATTAGCCGTTTGTGCTACCGGCAAAATACAACCTGCCGCACGGATACGATTCTTGGCGATGATCATGGCTCCATCGTGTAATGGACTATTCTTAAAGAAGATGTTTTCTATCAGGCGAGCATTGACATCGGCATTAAACATTTCTCCGGTATGTTCATAAACCGTCAAATCAACATCTTGCTCGATACAGATTAACGCACCTGTCTTTTTCTTGGCCATATTCATACAAGCTAATACAACCGGAGCCACAAAGCTGGGATCATTTTCCCCATTCTCCCGATGTTTACCGAAGAGTTTACTCAAGAATTTCCAGCCTTTATGTGAACCCAAAGCCAACAGGAAACGACGGATCTCATCTTGGAACAGGATAATCAAGACAATGACACCCACACTAATCACTTTATCCAAGATTGCTCCCAGTAAACGCATCTCTAAAATCTGAGATACCAGAATCCATACAATGACAAACGATACAACACCACTGAAGATAGCCAACGTGCCAGAACTCTTCATGATCTTATACGTCTGATACAAAAAGACGGCTACCAGCAAGACGTCAATCAGATCTTTTATACCAAAGTGCATCCACATATAAAACTTTCTTTTGTATTACCCTTTCAATTGTTGAACAATCCGAATTGCTTCTTTTGCAGCACAAACATCGTGTACTCGTAGAATATCTGCACCTTGTAATAAAGCATAAGTATGTAAAACCGTAGTTCCATTTAAACTTTCTTCAGGTGTCGTTTCCAGTAATTTATAGATCATACTCTTTCTGGAAACACCTACCAATAATGGCAGACCAAATATCCGGAAATCACCTAAATACCGCATCAGTTCATAATTCTGAGTCAACGTCTTGCTAAAACCAAACCCCGGATCCAGAATAACATCGTTCACTCCTAAACGGAACAGACGCTCCAGCTTTTGGGAAAAGTATTTAAGTAAGTCAGCTGTCACATCTTCATAATCGGTTTGTTGCTGCATGGTTTGCGGAGTACCTCGCATATGCATCATAATATAAGGTACGCGTAACTGAGCAACAGTGTCAAACATCTGTTCATCCAATTCACCGCCCGAAATATCATTGATCATGGCCACACCATACTTTTCCACACACTGCCTGGCAACGGACGAGCGAAAAGTATCTACCGAAACAACAACATCCGGATAATGTTGCAGAAGTGGCTGCAAAGCCATTTCCAGTCGCTGCATTTCTTCTGTTTCCGATACTTCTGCCGCATCGGGACGAGAAGAATAACCACCGACATCAATTATTGAAGCACCTTCTCGCAATATCGTTTCGATCCGATCAATAATAGCTGCTTCCGTTTGTTTCCGACTTCCGGCGTAAAAAGAATCGGGTGTAACATTCAAAATGCCCATCACCTGTGGTTCATCCAACGAAAGAAGCTGTCCTTTGATGTTTATTGTTTTGCTATTCATCATCTTTCTATTTTATGATGGCAAAGATACAATATTATTCTTCTTTTATTCTTACTTTTGCCCCAACTTTAAATGAGGTTATTCTATGAATACAACGGAGCTATACGAACTATTCGTACATCATCGTAAAATATCCACGGACAGCCGAAATTGTCCGTTCGGTTCTTTATTTTTCGCATTGAAAGGAGAAAATTTCGATGGCAATCAATTTGCCGCTAAAGCATTGGATGCCGGTGCTGCATATGCAATCATTGATAACCCGGAATACCAAATAAACGAACGAACCATTCTTGTGGACAATGTATTAAAGACATTGCAACAACTGGCTCATCGCCATCGTAAAATGTTAGGTATTCCCATTATCGGCATTACCGGAACAAATGGAAAGACAACAACCAAAGAATTGATAGCAGCTGTGCTCTCAACCAAATATAACACTTTATATACGGAAGGAAACCTGAATAACCAAATCGGTGTTCCACTTACATTGCTTCGGTTGGACAATGATCACGAAATGGCTGTCATCGAAATGGGAGCCAATCATCCTGGAGATATTAAAGAATTGGTTGAAATTGTAGCACCCAACTATGGAATCATAACCAATATTGGTTGTGCACATCTGGAAGGATTTGGTTCTTTGGAAGGTGTTATCCAAACCAAGGGTGAATTATATGACTATTTACGACATACTAAAGGTAAAATATTCATCCAACATGAGAATAAGATACTACAGCAGATAGCCAAAGGATTGGAACAAATTTCATACGGACAAGAAGAAGGAGACTTTACAGTGGGACATGTAGTCAGTTGTAATCCGTTCCTGACTTTCGACTGGAAACAACAGGGGAAAGTTCATGTTGTCGATACGCATCTTATCGGAGCTTACAACCTGGACAATATCTTGGCAGCTATCGCAGTGGGACGATATTTCAAGATTCCTGCCGAACGTATCAGTCGGGCCATCGCTACCTACGAACCAACCAACAACCGTTCGCAGTGGAAAGAGACGGAAAAGAATCACCTCATCATAGATGCCTATAATGCCAATCCAAGTAGTATGAAACTGGCTCTGGAGAATTTTGCCCAAATGGATGTAACACCCAAAGCCGTTATACTCGGCGATATGCGCGAACTCGGGCCAACAAGCGATGAATTACATCAGGAAGTGGTTCATCAGCTCCAAGGAAGCAGATTTGATCAGGTTCTTTTATGTGGTGAACATTTCAGCCGTACAGGAGATGGTTTCCAGACTTTCCCAACAACAGCAGCCTTGAAAGATTACCTACAAGCGCATCCGCTCAGCGGTTTTCATATTTTGTTGAAAGGATCGCACAGCATGGCTTTGGAAACACTCATAGATCTTTTATAATAAGAAGCTACTTTCTCGGAAAGTAGAACATAAACTTTATATTACAACACTATTATTAATACGAATGGCACTCATCTGTTTAGCTGACTCTTGTCAGGCTTATGAGAGCGCGAACTTAACTACGAGGCAGCCTCAAATCCAAAGGCTGCCTCTTCTTTTTGTTGTCACACTCCGATTCTGTCTTCTTGCATAAAGGCATCTCGATAAAGATTTTCCGGAAGAAACAGAAATTATTACCGGATAAAGCCCGGAACTCTTTCAGACAATCGCTGCATATTGTATCTTTGCAGACCAAATGATTATTGATAAAACAATGAAGAACGAATTTCTCCAGACTGAAGAAGCGATTGTTGCTATGTTGAAGACCGTATACGATCCGGAAATCCCGGTAAATGTATATGATCTGGGACTTATCTATAAAGTGGAAGTGGACGAGCAAAAGAATGTACGCATTGATATGACACTGACGGCACCTAATTGCCCGGCAGCTGATTTTCTTATTGAAGACATCCGCATGAAAGTTGCTTCTATCGATGATGTCAAAAATGTAGATGTCAATCTGGTATTCGAACCGGAATGGGATAAAGACATGATGTCTGAAGAAGCAAAACTTGAATTGGGCTTCTTGTAATGGAAACATCCCGCACCAAAATATACTTTGCTTCCGACGCTCATTTAGGAGCTCGTTTTCATGCTGACCCAAGAGCCGTCGAAAAGAAGCTGGTTCGCTGGCTTGACAGTATCAAGGCAGACGCGCAGGCTGTTTGGTTTTTAGGCGACATGTTCGACTATTGGTACGAGTATAAATATGTCGTTCCTAAAGGTTTTACCCGATTCCTGGGAAAACTGGCAGAATTGTCTGACAGCGGAGTTGAAATTCATATTTTTATCGGGAACCACGATATATGGATGTTCGACTATCTGCCGCAAGAGATTGGAGCTATTATTCATCGGGAACCACTTACCGTTGACTTGCTAGGCAAACGCTTTTTCCTGGCCCACGGTGATGAAGTCGATTATCGCAGTCGTGCTTTCCGTGTAATCCGTCAAATCTTCCGAAATCGTTTCTGTCAGATTCTATACAGTGCCATCCATCCGCGCTGGACATTCGGTTTCGCTTTGGGATGGTCGCTTAGCAGTCGTAAAAAAGGATTGAAGAAAGAAGAGGAGGTAACCTATCAAGGAGAGAGTTCGGAGTATCTGGTATTATTTGCCAAACAATATTTACAGTCACATCCTGACATCAATTTCTTTATTTTCGGACATCGCCACATCATGTTGGATCTGATGTTATCACGTACCAGCCGCCTATTGATAGCCGGTGACTGGATGCAACATTTTTCTTATATCGTCTGGGATGGAGAAAGCCTCTTTTTGGACCAGTTCGAAGCTGAATAATATTTCATTAATTTCCTATAAGTATGAACGTAAAAGCGAAAGGTTATATCTTAGGAGCCATAGCTGCGGCTTCTTATGGCATGAATCCTCTATTTGCATTGCCGCTTTATAAAGAAGGAATGGACCCGGATTCTGTTCTTTTCTTCCGTTATTTATTTGCTATTCCCATCATGGCACTGATGATTAAGTCCAGAAGAAGAAGTTTCCGCTTGCAGCGAAAAGAAATTCTTCCGTTGATTATCATGGGAATCATGGTTGCTCTTTCTTCTCTGACTTTATTCCTCAGCTATAATTACATGGAAGCCGGTATTGCCTCAACCCTACTCTTCGTTTACCCGATCATGGTTGCCCTGATCATGAGCTGTGTATTCAAAGAAGAGATCAAACCGCTCACTATTTTTTGCATCTTTATGGCTTTATCGGGTATCGGTCTTTTATACCAAGGAGACAACGGACAACCTATTAGTCTGCAAGGCGTCTTGCTGGTGATGGCTTCTGCCCTTTCGTATGCCATTTATATTGTTGGTGTCAACCGTTCTACACTCAAAGAAATACCGACGGTGAAACTTACATTCTACGTTTTACTTTTCGGAGTTTCCTTATTTATTTATCGCGTTGGTTTTGGGCAATCGCTCATCGTTCCGGATAAATGGTATCTATGGGGTAATCTGATTGCACTGGCCGCTTTGCCCACTGCTCTTTCTTTTCTCTGTACAACACAGGCTATCCAATACATCGGTTCTACACCGACAGCTATCTTAGGTGCACTAGAACCATTAACAGCATTGTTTTTCGGAGTTTTGCTCTTCGGGGAAACATTAACCGTTCAATTGAGTTGTGGTATTATATTGATCCTGGTAGCTGTCACATTAATTATCGCCGGGAATAACATTTCACCCCATTTGATCCGTTTCCGAAAGTTATTCCCCAAACTGCCTCTGCGGAAGAACAAAACGTCTATTCAGTGAAGTCGCCCTTCATCAGCATAACTATAATACCGGTTTTCGGCAAGGATAAGATGATCAACCACTTGTATATCCAGCAACTTTGCTGCTTGCTGGATTCGACGAGTGAGCTGATCGTCGGCCGAACTGGGACGTAATGTTCCGGAAGGATGATTATGGCAAAGTACCATACCGGAAGCTAACAGATTCAAAGCGCCTTTCAATAGAATCTTTATATCGGCAACTGTCTCCGAAACACCACCCTGACTTAACTTCACCTTGTCTATAACACGATTGGAACGGTTTAAATAAGCAACCCAAAACTCTTCATGGGGTAAATCGGCCAGCAAAGGAAAGAATAAATCATAGACATCCCGACTACAAGTAATCTGTAAACGAACGGCAGGTTCGGCTTCCCGACGTCGGCGTCCTAATTCCAGAGCCGCAAGAATGGTCACACCTTTGGCTACACCAATCCCCTTAAATCCTGTAGTCAGATCGCTTAACGACAATTTGCCCAAAGCATATAAATTATTATTTACCGTATTCAAGATACGTTGGGAAAGCTGGATTGCCGATTCGTCGTTGTTTCCAGAACCAATCAGGATGGCTAATAATTCGGCATTGCTTAAAGAGGTAATTCCCCGGAGAAGGACTTTTTCACGCGGACGATCATCTTCCGCCCAATCTTTGATAGTTAACTTTTTCATAGCTAAAAGGTTTGAATTTTCTGATAAAAAAGAAACGTCACAACCGGGTTTTATCCTATCGGTTTGTGACGTTCCCTGGCTTTTTATGAATTAACGAACACGACCTACGTATGAACCGTCTTGCGTATTCACTTCAATTACTTCACCTTCGTTGATAAACAACGGAACACGTACTTCAGCACCTGTTTCAACAGTAGCCGGTTTCAATGTGTTTGTTGCAGTATCACCTTTAACACCCGGTTCAGTGTAAGTAACTGTCAACTGAACTTTAACAGGCATATCAGCATACAATACTGTTTCTGTAGAAGCATCTGATACAACATCTACAATTTCTCCTTCTTTCATGAAGTCAACACCATTGATCAGTTCCTTGTCGATGATGACATCTTCGAAAGTTTCCTGATTCATGAAATGATAATGTTCACCTTCACGATAAGTATATTGATAAGGACGACGTTCTACACGTACATCTTCCAGTTTTTCACCGATGTTAAAGCGACGTTCGATAACATAACCTTTTACTACATCTTTCAATGTGGTACGCATGATTGTATTACCTTTTCCCGGCTTTACATGCAAGAAATCTATACAGAAATAAAGTTTACCGTCAAGGCGGATACAAGTACCTTTCTTAATGTCTTGTGAGTTAATCATATTTGTTTTCTTTATGTTATAATTATTTGCTACATGAATAGATGCTGCAAAATTACGACTTTCCGCTAAATCTGCAAAAATCCGAATTGCTTTCTCTCTTATTTTTCATAACTTTCGGGCGCAAATAGCATATTTTCACTCCAAAAAGAATCGTTTATGGCAACAATTGATCTATTTGACACCGGTTATTTCTATGCCGACGGCGGTGCCATGTTCGGAGCTATTCCCAAAACGGCCTGGTTTCGGAAATATCCTTCAGACGAAAGCAACGCATGCATTCTGGCGATGCGTAGCCTGCTGATTACAACCGAAGACCATCGGCGTATTCTGGTTGATACCGGAGCTGGTTTTAAGCATCTTCAGCGACTAAGTTATTACCGTTTCTTCGGATTGCATAACTTAACAGATGAACTTTCTGTCCGGAACTTACAACCGGAAGACATTACCGACGTTGTTTTAACGCACTTGCATTTCGATCATTGCGGCTTTTGTACCCTAGAAGAAGACGGAAAGATGAAAATGACTTTCCCGAATGCCAGATATTGGGTCAGCGAACGCCAATGGCATAATCTGCAGCATCCTAATGCGCTGGAAAAAGAATCTTATTTCAAAGAAGACATGCAGGCCGTAGAAGAGGCTGGAAAATTACAATTGCTTTTTGAAGATCTGGTACTTACGCCGGATGTGACTTTGCGGCTCTTCGACGGACATACAGCAGGACAAATCGTGCCTTATATCCGAACAGCCAACGAAACAGTCGTTTTTGCCGGAGATGTCATCCCGCTTTTTGCCAGCATCTCGCCGGAATGGATTTCGGCCTACGATATCGCTCCATTGACTTCATACGAAGAAAAATGCAGATTGCTGGAACAAGCTGTTCAGGAACAACAACGGATCGTTTTCTGCCACGACGCCTATACGCAGGCCGCCTGTATCAAAAAGACAGAAAGCGGACTGTATCTGCCAATCCGGGAAAGCATACAAAAAGCCGTTATCCAAGTCTCAAAAGACTGACATTTTGACAAAAGTTTCTTCTTCCGGACGAGAAAAAAAGAAAGATTCCGTCCATTTTTCGCCTTATTTTGGTTTATTTTTAGAAAATTCAGACCAGAATAAGGCAAAAAAGCCTTGATTCTACCCATTTTTATGCTTGGATTTGAAGCAAAATCCTACGACTTTTCAACAAAAACCTAGTAGGAAACGAACGAAAAGCCGGCGTGTTTCACAAAAAACACGCCGGGAAATTCCCAAAAGGCTCTATTTTTGCAGAAAATGAGCTTAAAAGAACTATTTTCTCTTCATTTTTTGATCCCAAGAAGCTCCTTTTTCCAACTGTCTTTTTGCTATATAATTTCACCAGCGACTAACAGCTCTCAACCTTTCCCGCCAACTTTGTTTTGTTCCCTCAAACAAATGATTTCATTTTACCCATTTCTACTATCAAACTGAAAAACCTCAACTCGCTATACAGGCGATAAAAGTCAACACTCCCGAACCACGGTCCGAATACGCCAAAAATAAAGGGGATTCAATACGACAGATTGGCAGGAGCTCTCATGTAACTACAAAAATAACTAAAGTCTTTCTCCCCTATGGAATATTCTAATTAATAAAATTCATTTACAAACCCTTACCTTCTTTGTATAGATCGAATCCTTCCCATCAGAGACTCTTACTATCACAAATGATTGATCCACAGGGATTGTCTCCTCTGTATTTATTTGATTTTTATAAATACACTGCCCTGAAATAGTATAAACAGAAACATCTAATGGTCTTAACACCTTAATATTAAGTTGCCCTGGTACAGTCAATAATTTTATTGAAGATTCCAAAGATTCTATACCTGTTGTAGTATTAGTCGTCTTAAAGTCCACTCGAAAATCACCCATCATCGTCTCAATGTTATCTACAATACGAATCGGCGTATATACAACCTCATATTCAGTATCAGATTTCAATTGCGACAATGAAAGAGATGTTTCTGAAGCATCTACTTCACAACTATAAATTTCTCTCGCTAGATTCTTTTTTTCAAAGAGTCTTATTCTATAAGAAGAAGCCCCCTGCACTTTATTCCATCTCAATATTACAGCATTATCCTCAATTTTTGAAATATATGGCGTCTCAACTTGATTTATTAATTCACTGGTAATATTATGATTAGCAACAAGACTATTACCACTATTTAACCAATACCAATAATAAAAAGTTTGTAACAAAACAACCTCTGATTTACTGCCAGATTCAAATTCTATATCATAGAATATATCTTCAGACATTACAATACCATCTCCTTTACAATATCCAAAATAATTCCCATTTGGATGATCCAGCTTCATATTTACATCCACAGGAATCCAACCATATTTTTCTAAATAAAAATCTGCCCACACGTGATACGAACCATCAGGACGAACTGTTACTATATGCTTTGCTGGTATGTGCTTTGCACGTAAAAGATTAACATAAATTGAAGCTAAATTACCACAATCACCGCCACCATCCTTTAATATTTTATCAATAGGATGTATGCCTGTATTTGGATTTAAATATCTATAATTAGCAGCAACATACTCATAGCAATTCTTTGCATATAACAACACATTATTTTGAGAATCTTCCCATAATTTATCAGAAATACTTAAGATTAACGGATTATTGGTATCAATATAAAGGCCTTTATTCGAAGTATATATTTTATATATTTCCGAATTTGTATCATATGGATAAATAGTTGTAAATTGTTCCATATCAACATACATTGGATATAATGTAACCGTAAAATCTTCAGATAAGACATATTGTTCTCCTGCATTTGGCAAATTTGAAGTTTTAACATCTCTTAGGTATTTATTTCCAGAAGGGCTAACTAATATATCTCCAGAAGAAACAGACAGATCCTCTATATCTTGATAACTACAGCTTTGAGGAACAGGTAATATAAGACTTAATTTTCGCAGGTCACAATTATTATTTAAAATAAGAGCCTTATTACTAATAAAATAACTTTTCTGTGCAAAACATGGAGTAATGATAGACATCACAAACAATAGGGAAAATACTCTCTTCATAAATGTATGGTTTTAAATTAGTTTAACTACAAAAATAGCATTATTTTCTAATATAGCAAACGGCCATTAAAATTCACAAACAAAAATTTCCATGTAAAAGGTTACGACTTCAATTATATTTAATATAATTCTGAGTTCAAATTAGCTCAACAATACTATCTTTGCTAATACAAGAAATGAACAAAGGCTTGAAACCATCAGAAATAAAACTTGTAGAGTCAATCATCGAAGAAAATCAGGAAATCATTGCCGAGCATTGGAATAAGTTCTTCAATAAAGAAAAGTAACAGAACATGGATACAATCGTCATCGATAAGGTATGGTTAACAGAAACAGCTGTATGGATTCGTACAGCTGACGGAAAAGAAGCCTGTGAAAATTTTAACGAATACCCGCGATTAAAATACGCAACTCCCGAACAAAGATCACATTACACATTAAGTGCAGAGGGGATACATTGGGAAGAGTTAGATGAAGATTTATGTTTCGACGGATTCTTTCATGAGAAAAAACAGAATCCGTTATACCAATTATTCATAACACATCCAGAATTGAATGCATCCGCAATAGCTCGTCGCTTAGGTCTATCACAAAGTTTGTTTGCTCAATATATTAGTGGTAGCAAGAAACCTTCAAAAGAGCGGTTAGAAGAAATCCTGGAAACAATTCGTTCTATCGGCCGTGATCTAGCAAATATCCACGTAGCGTAACCCTGCGGTTTACTTACTAGACATCTCATTCATTTCTTTTCCGATTACGGGGATGATGTTCTAAGATCTCTTTCCGCAACGACTCCCGGTCGATGTGCGTATAAATCTCGGTTGTGGTTATACTTTCATGCCCCAACATTTCTTGGATAGCACGTAGATTAGCGCCACCTTCCAAGAGATGGGTAGCAAAAGAATGGCGGAAAGTATGCGGACTAACCGTCTTATGTATTCCGGCCAGTTCTGCATGCTGCTTGATAATATAAAAAACCATCACGCGGGTCAACGGCGCGCCCCGACGGTTTAGGAACAGAATATCTTCTGCCCCCTTTTTAACCACCATCATACCGCGATAATACAAATAATTCTTGATCTCCCGTAAAGCCGTTTGCGAGATCGGTACCAGACGTTGTTTGGATCCCTTTCCTTCTACCCGGATGAAACCTTCTTCCGGATATACGTCCGAGATACGTAACCCAACCAATTCAGAGACACGCAGTCCGCAACTGTAAAGCACTTCCAGCATAGCCCGATTCCGTTGACCTTCAGGCGTAGAAAGATCAATAGAATCCAACATCCGGTCGATTTCCTGCACCGAAAGGACTTCCGGTAATTTCATCCCAATCTTAGGAAGTTCCAGCAATTCCGTCGGATCCGATTCGATATAGCCATCCAACAACAAATACTTATAAAACGACTTGATTCCCGAAATAATACGAGCCTGCGAACGCGCATGAATACCCACATCGTGTAATTGAGCCACAAACTGCTGCAAATCATCATAAGTAATTTTCCGGATATCCTTTCCTTCCGACTCCACAAAACGAACCAACTTATCTAAATCTGCCAGATAAGCCTCTATTGTATTTGCAGAAAGTGCCTTTTCCAAGCGCAAATAGGTTTTATATCGCTGATATATGTTTTCTTTTCCATCCATTCTTCCTCATCCTCCCAACAGGAATCATGAAACAAAAATACGGAAAAGCCACCATCTATAATGACAAACAAATGTAATAAAATAGCAATAATGTTTTAATCCGGTTAACCGTCCTTTGCAACGTCAAACAAAAAGATTTTTAAACTAAATTTTCAAAAATGGATCTTTCAAGTAAAATGGTTCGATTAACCGGACTACTTTGTGTTGCAAGTACTCTACAAGGCATTCCGTCCTTGTATGCTTCTGTTCCCAACATGATCCCAAGTATCACTCAGCAAAGTGACACTTACATGCTAACAGGTACAGTAATTGATGAAGCAGGTATTCCTGTCATTGGTGCCAACATCGTTGAAAAAGGAACAACAAATGGAACTGTTACAGACCTCGATGGTAACTTCTCTATCCAAATCCGTAAAAATTCTACACTCACCGTCTCTTATATCGGATACTCCGATCAAGAAATAGCAGTCAATGCTGCCCAAACATTACGTATTGTACTAAAAGAAGACTCCCAGGCATTAGACGAGTTGGTTGTCGTAGGTTATGGTACACAGAAGAAAGTCAATTTAACTGGTGCAGTAGAACAAGTTACAAGTGAAGTATTCGATAATCGCTCTGTACCCAACGTTACCCAAGCTTTACAAGGTTCTATTCCTAACTTAAACATACAAATTACTGATGGTAAACCGACACGTACTGCTAGTTATAACGTACGTGGAACTACTTCCATCGGACAAGGAGGAGATGCCTTGGTTTTAATTGACGGAGTTGAAGGCGATCCCTCAACACTAAACCCCAATGATATTGCCAGTGTTTCAGTACTGAAAGATGCGGCTTCTGCAGCTATTTATGGTGCACGTGGTACATTTGGTGTAGTATTAATTACCACAAAAGAACCGAACAAAGATAAAACATCCATCACCTATTCAGGCAACTTCTCTTTACAACAGCCTACAACAGTTCCGGATTTCGTAACAGATGGTTATGAATACGCCAATCATTTCTACGAGGCCTATCATGCATGGAACAATTATTCAGCAGATCCCAAAAACATCAATAAGACACAGGAATTCTCATTGTCCTGGCTTGAGAATTTCCGTCAACGAAAAGAACAAGGTATTACCCAAGAATGGGAAATTGACTCGAACGGTAAATATGTTTATTATGGTAATGAAGATTACTATGACGCTTTATACAAGAAAAACACATTTGCCCAAGATCATAATCTGTCAGTCAGTGGAAACAATGGGAAATTGAATTACTATGTTTCAGGCCGTTTTTACGGATACGATGGTTTGTTCAAGTACAACACAGATGAATATAAAACAATGAACCTACGTGCAAAAGGTTCTGTTCAAGTATTCGACTGGTTAAAAATCGAAAATAATATGGAATTCTCTAATATGGATTACCATAACCCCATTAATGTAGGTGAAGGAGGTTCTATTTGGCGTAATATAGCAGATGAAGGACATCCCAGTTCTCCAATCTTTAATCCAGACGGTTCATTAACATTCTCAGCCGCCTATACTGTTGGAGACTTTATCTACGGCAAGAATGGATTAGATACAAATAATCGTGTTCTGAGAAATACAACAGGCTTTACAGCCTCTTTCCTGGAAAATAAATTACATGTCCGTGGAGACTTCACCTTCCGTAATACAGATTACGGACAAACACAGCGTCGTGTACCAGTTCCCTATAGCACATACGAAGGTGAAACCCGCGAATTAAGTACGCAATATAATGATATACAAGAATACAAGACACGTACCAATTATATTGCAACTAACATCTATGCCGATTATGAAAATACATTCAACGAAGCTCATTACTTCAAAGGCATGGTTGGTTATAATTATGAACAGTCAACATACGATGGACTGAAAGTTCTGAGAAACGGCTTATTGCTAGAAGACTCTGAAAATATAAACATGGCATTAGGTGATGCTATTACCACATCGGGTGAATATAACAGATGGCGTATTGCCGGTGGTTTCTTCCGTTTAAACTATGCATTCAAAGATCGTTATCTGGTTGAAGTTAACGGCCGTTATGATGGTTCTTCCAAATTTCCGACAGATCAACAATGGGCATTCTTCCCATCTATTTCAGGAGGCTGGCGTATATCAGAAGAAGAATTTTGGAATGTCAAGCCAGAGGTTCTTTCTGATGTCAAGATCCGTGCTTCCTATGGTTCTTTAGGAAATGGTAATGTTGATCCGTATAGCTACCTTGAATTACTCAGTATCAACACCTCTGGACGTGTATTAAATGGATTAAAGAACAAATATACCAGTGCTCCTGGAGTTATGCCAGATGGATTGACTTGGGAAACAGCAACAACAACCGACATCGGAGCCGATTTCGGTTCTCTGAACGGAAGACTTCGCTTTTCAGGAGACTATTACATCCGTAAGACAACCGATATGTACACTGTAGGAGAGACCCTGCCTGATGTATTCGGAGCTAGTTCTCCTAAAGGAAACTACGCAGATATGACAACACGAGGCTGGGAAATCACATTAACTTGGAGAGATCAATTCCAGTTAGCCAGCAAACCATTCAATTATGAAATTCGAGGGACCTTATCCGATTATATCTCTACCATTGACCGTTATAATAATAAAGACGGAAAACTCTCCGACTATTATGCAGGGCAGCGAGTAGGTGAAATCTGGGGATACGTAACCGAAGGCTTGTTCCAAAGCCAAGAAGAAATTGACAATCATGCTGACCAAACCTTGATCCAATCATCTTCTCAACACGTTACTTATCCAGGAGATGTTAAGATCAAGGACTTAAATGGAGATGGAGTCATTGATTATGGAAATAATACCTTAAGCGATCATGGCGACAAAACCATTATAGGTAACAGTTTACCTCGTTTTTCTTACAGTTTGAATTTAAGTGGTGACTGGAATAACTTCTTCGTTTCTGCCTTCTTCCAAGGTGTAGGAAAACAAGATTGGTATCCAAGTAGTGAATGTATTTTCTGGGGACAATACAACCGTCCATACAACAATTTACCAGAATGGCATTTAGGTAACTATTGGACGGAGGATAATACCGACGCTTATTTACCTCGTTATGCAGGTTATAATTCCTCTTTAAAATCAACAACACAGACTCGTTATTTACAAAATGTTGCTTATATCCGACTCAAGAATTTACAGTTTGGTTACACGTTACCTCAAGAGATCGTTTCTAAAGCTAAAATGCAGAATGCACGTATTTACATTTCTGCTGAAAATCTATGGTGCTGGTCTCCTCTATATAAACATACACGAGATTTAGACGTAACCAACATTTACGGTTCTGACCCGGATTTGACAGATGGAGGAAGTGGTGATGGACAAAGTTATCCACAAATGAAAAGTATTAGTTTAGGTGTTTCTGTAACTTTTTAATTGAATAGACAAAGATGAAAAATATTATAGTTCCTTTTGTTTCCGCCTGTTTATTTCTTTCTGCTTGTTCCATGGACGAAATACCACAGGCATCTGTCGATAAAGAAACGGTATTCAGCAATGAGAAAGGTCTCGAGACCTATTCCTATTCTTTCTATAATATGTTACCTTCTGTAACTGACGGATATAGCCAAGATGCCATGTGTGATTACGGTGCCGTAACTAATTATGATGACTTTATCCGTGCCGGAGCTTATTCACCTGAAGTTAGTTCGGGTTGGAGTTGGACAGATCTTCGTAATATCAATTATTTTATTGAGAACTGTACTAATGATGCGGTAGATGAACCCATTCGGAACAATTACATAGGTTTAGCCCGTTTCTTCCGAGCCTATTTTTATTACGAAAAAGTCGTTCGTTTCGGAGATGTTCCATGGATTGACCGTACATTAACGGTTGATGACGAATTACTTTACGCACCTCGTGATTCACGTACTGTTGTCATGGATCATGTTTTAGAAGACTTGAACTTTGCTTGTGAACATATTACCCGAACCAGTGATGAAACCGGTTCGCTTGTAACAAAATGGGTTGCCTACGCTCTCAAATCCCGTATTTGCCTATTTGAAGGAACGTTCCGTAAATATCATACAGAATTAGGATTAACTGATACGGCTGATAAATGGTTACAAGAAGCAGCCAATGCCTCTGAAACTGTAATGCAGGAAAGTGGACTCTCCATTTATACTGGAGCAGGAGAAGATGCTTCTTTCCGTTCTTTATTTATAAGTAATTCACCTATCACTTCTGAAGTGATGTTGGCAAGCGTCGCTGATGAAGGTTTAGGAGTCTTAGGTTCTGCAAAGTGGTGGACATCCGGAACATACGGACCTCGTTTCAGCATGATCCGTTCATTTATCAATTTGTTCTTAATGACTGATGGAACTCCGTTCACGGACAAACCAAACCATGAAAAAATCGAGTTCTATGATGAATGCCAGAACCGAGATAAACGTTTGGCCCAAACAATCCGTACGCCGGGTTATATGCGAGATGGCAAACCTGCGGCTCCCAACTTCAATGGATATTCCTATACCGGCTATCAACCAATCAAGTATACGCTAGATGATTCATACTATGACGCAGGAGCATTGAATACCAATGCGATCCCTTTATTCCGTTATGCAGAAGTATTACTGAATTATGCTGAGGCCAAAGCTGAAATGGGGACATTGACCGATGCGGACTGGGCTAATACAATTGGTGTATTACGTTCTCGTGCAGGAATTACAGGCGGATTAACAGTAAAACCAACAAAAGTAGATAAATACATTCAAGAGACTTATTTCCCCAGTATATCAGATCCAACCATTTTGGAAGTACGTCGTGAACGTTCCATTGAGCTGGCATTAGAAGGTTTCCGCTTTACCGATTTATTACGCTGGAAACGTGGAGATTTAATGACAATGAGATGGACAGGAATCTATGTTCCCAAATTGAATGAACAAATAGACTTGGATCATGATGGAACAACAGATGTTATTTTCTATAAAGGAGACACGCCAACTGGATTACCAGCTTCTTGTACTCCTATTGCTGTGGATGGAGGCGACGTTACCCGTCAAAGTCTGACAGGGAATAATTCTGGTAATTTGACTTGGTATGACAATGATCCTTCCCGAGTATGGTATGAAGACGGACGTCAGTATTATTATCCAATACCCAAATCAGCAATCAACTTAAATGAAAATCTGAAACAAAATCCCGGTTGGGAATAAATCAAATAAACAAGTATGAAAAGAATCGTTCTATATTTATGCACTGCGCTGGTATGGTTTGCAACCTTGCCAGCCGTAGTGGCCCAACAAGCAAAAAAATCATCCTGCACAGTAAATGTTGCAACCTTCAACTTACGAATGGATACACCTAAAGATGGAGTTAATGCCTGGCCTAATCGTAAAGAAATGGTTAAAGGATTAATCCGCTTCCATGACTTCGATATTTTCGGCACACAAGAAGGTTTCAAACATCAGTTAGATAACATTTTGGAATTAGGGAATTACGCTTACATAGGAGTTGGGCGCGATGACGGAAAAGAAGCAGGAGAACACTCTGCCATCTTTTACAAAACAGACCGCTTTGAAGTATTGGATAAAGGAAACTTCTGGTTCTCTGAAACGCCAGATATTCCAGGAAAAGGCTGGGATGCTATTTGCTGTAACCGTATCTGTTCTTGGGGAAAATTCAGAGATAAGGTAAGTGGAAAAATCTTTTTCTTCTTTAATTCACATTATGATCATCAAGGGAAAGTGGCACGTCGGGAATCTTCTCATTTGTTATTAAAAAAGATCCGTGAAATTGCTGGAGAAGAATCAATTAT
>OHIR01000740.1_pt1 | contig 18769 bp, 18 predicted proteins | sample 1568301 | NCBI WGS metagenome assembly OHIR01 (sample SAMEA3879539, study PRJEB24766) | human gut metagenome | biome: human-associated habitat; feature: feces | place: USA | collected 1985/1987
AGAAGAGCGATGATGGAATTCTTGAAAAGGATGTTAATCTTTCAATAGCAAAAAAACTGCAGAAAAAATTGATTGATACCGGATTTAATGTTGTAATGACGAGGGAAGATGAAAACGGTCTATACAGTGAAAATGATGATAACAAGAAAATTGCTGACATGAAGAAACGATGTCAGATTATAAAAGACAGCAAAGCGGATATAGTGGTAAGCATACATCAGAACAGCTTCCAGAGCCAGGATGTAAAGGGAGCACAGGTGTTTTATTATAAACACTCTGTAGAAGGTAAAAAGCTGGCAGAAATATTGCAGGCTTCTTTTAAGGAAAATCTTGATTCTGAAAATAAAAGAGTTGAAAAGGCAGACAGCACATATTATATGCTTGTACATACATCAGCTCCGACAGTAATTGCTGAGTGTGGATTTTTGTCAAATCCGACAGAGGCATCACTGCTAAACAGCAGCGAATACCAGCAGAAAATAGCTGAAGCTTTATATAAGGGAATAATAAATTATTTTTGTGATGAAAAGCATAATAATTGAAATATATAACAGCTGAATTGGGGTTTACACTCATATAAAACTCGGCTATAATATGTATACATTCTGAAAAGAGGATATGATTATGGATACTGTAATTAAAAAAATAATGCATGATGACAGTGATGATGAGATATATGAGCAGGCAGCAGAGATTTTAAAGAATGGCGGACTTGTTGCATTTCCTACAGAAACGGTATATGGACTTGGTGCGGATGCTCTTGATGAAAAGGCATCTGCAAAGATATACGCGGCAAAGGGAAGACCTTCTGATAATCCGCTTATAGTGCATATTGCAGATGTTAATGCATTGTATGACTTAGCCAAAGAGGTACCAGATAAGGCACTTGTGCTGGCAGAAAAATTCTGGCCGGGTCCGCTTACAATGATTCTTAAGAAAAAGGATAAAGTACCTGATTCTATAACAGGAGGTCTTGGAACGGTTGCTATAAGAATGCCAAGCCACCCTGTTGCGGCAGAACTTATAAGAAGCTCAGGAGTATATATAGCTGCACCAAGTGCCAATACATCAGGAAAGCCAAGCCCAACAAGGGCAGAGCATGTAATTAATGATTTATCTGGAAGAATAGATATGATTATTCAGGATGATACTGTAGATATAGGTGTGGAATCTACAATTATTGATTTGAGCGAGGAAGTTCCGACTATATTAAGACCTGGATATATCACACAGGCTATGTTTGAGGAAGCTATAGGAAAGACGATAATTGATCCTGCTATTATGGGAAGCCTTAAAGAAGGGGTTGTACCTAAAGCACCGGGAATGAAATACAAGCACTATGCACCTAATGCTGATGTGACTATTGTTGAAGGTCAGCATGAAAAGGTTGTTCAGTATATTAACGCCCAGATTGCAGAAAAGGAAGCAGAAGGTCATAGATGTGCAGTTATGGCAACTGATGAGACAAAAGATAAATATATATGCAGTGATATTGTTTCAGCAGGACATAAGGATGATGAGCTTAGTGTTGCAAGAAACCTGTATGCGATATTAAGGGACTTTGACAAGCAGAACATAGAGTTTGTTTACTCAGAAAGCTTTGAGACAAAGAATGTGGGACAGGCTGTTATGAACAGACTTATCAAGGCAGCCGGGCACAAAATAGTTAAACTGGATTAATATATTTTTAATTAATGAAGATATGAGGATTTCCTATGAACACATTTGACAAGGTGATATTCGTATGTAATGGAAATACATGCAGAAGTCCAATGGCGGCAACTGTTATGGCCAATCTTAAACAGGATATTATATCGGAATCCAGAGGAATGGTGGTGCTTTTCCCAGAACCCTATAATCCGAAGGCGGTTGCAGTCGCAGCCAAGCATAATATGATAATTCCGAACAATTCAGCAAAACAGTTGTTGAATGAGGATTTCGGAAATGATACACTTGTACTGGCTATGAATTCGCATATGAAACAGAAGATATACGATGAATACAGCGAGGCAATTAATGTATATACTCTGAGTGAGTATGCGGGAGAGCCGGAACAGGAGATTAAAGACCCATATGGCAAAGGCATTGAAGAGTATAGTGCATGTTTTGAACTGATATACAGGCTAGTCAGCAATGTTGCAGAGTATCTGGATGGGTTATCAGAAGAAAAAGAAGATAAGGATAAAGGAGAAGAATAATGATAGCAATCGGTTGTGATCACGGAGCATTAGAATTAAAGGAACAGCTTATAGAGCATCTTAAGAAGAGAGGCATTGAGTGCAAGGATTATGGAACATATACTAAGGATTCATGTGATTATCCTGTATATGCAAAGAAAGTGGCTGAGGCTGTTCTTTCTGGTGAGTGTGAGGAAGGAATTCTTCTTTGTGGAACAGGAATTGGAATGAGCATGGCAGCTAATAAGATTAAGGGAATCAGAGCGGCATTATGCAGCGACTGCTTCTCAGCACAGGCTACTAAGGAACATAACAATGCCAATGTATTGTGTATGGGTGCAAGGGTTATCGGACCAGAGCTTGCTTTCAGAATAGCAGATACATTTTTAGATTCCAAGTTTTCTAATGATGAGAGACATATAAGAAGAATCAGTATGTTAGAGGATTAATAAATGGGCGATAAGAGAAAAGATTATATATCATGGGATGAATATTTCATGGGAATTGCAACACTTTCCGGTATGAGGTCAAAGGATCCTAATACACAGGTTGGTGCGTGTATAGTAAGTCAGGATAATAAGATATTATCCATGGGGTATAACGGACTTCCAAGGGGCTGTTCTGATGATGAGTTTCCATGGAACAGAGATGGCGAAGATAATAAGTATTTTTACACAACTCATAGTGAGCTTAATGCAATTCTTAATTACAGAGGCGGAAGCCTTGATAATGCCAAGCTTTATGTTACACTTTTTCCATGTAACGAATGTGCTAAGGCAATTATTCAGGCAGGAATTAAGACTGTTGTATATGACTGTGACAAATATGCAGATACTGCATCTGTAATTGCATCAAAGAGAATGCTTAATGCCGCAGGTGTCAGATATTACAAGTATGAAAGAACAGGTCGCACAATAACAATTGACATGTAAAAAGGGGTCTGGAAACGAATAAGGTTTCCAGACCCTTTAGAGCTTGTTATTCATGAGATTCAAGAATCCTGATGTATTCATTAAAGGTTCCGTTATAGATGGCGGTAAGAAGCTTGTTAAGCTTGTGAAGCGCATCAGACATAAGTTCACAGCTTATGATATTCTCTGTAAGTGCATCTCCTAATTCATCAAGGTCGACAACACGGACGCGCCCGTCATTCTCAATTATGACATCAGCGAGAAGATCAGTGAATATATATGTATCAGAGACAGCATCATAAGAAGTGTCAATAATGTCACAATAGATATATGCAAGAGAGTTATCTGCTTTATAGAATTTGCTTATCTTAAAACCTTCGTTAATAACATAATATGATGTTCCATGTGTGAATTCAGCTTTTGGACGAAATGTGTTCCAGCTGGTCATAATAGCATCAGAATCTAAGAATATTATGTTATCGTCCTTAAGATTAACGCATTCATCAGGAATAAGTCTTTTTCTGTATAATGTAGGCATATAAAATCCCCCTTTTCGGGTATAGTTAATAATACACAAAATATAATGACAAAATTATATCAGCAGATTAATTAAATTTCAATAAAAAGGGTTGAAAAATATACCTATAAATTGGTAAAATTAATGCAGACTTTTGTGAGGAACATGATATGAAGAATGATAGTAAAGCATTACGAAATATTGTACTGATATCCCAGCTCGCTATATGTGTGATGGTGCCAACATTTTTATGTCTGGCACTTGGAATATGGCTTGATAAAAGGTTTGGAACATGGTTTACGGTTCCGCTGCTTTTTATCGGGATGGCAGCAGGTGCAAGAAATGCATATGTTCTGGCAATGGACACAATACGACAGGAGAAGCTTAAGAAAGATAAGGCACAGCAGGATGAAATCGACAGAAAGGTAGAGGAATACAGAAAGAGGCAGGAAAAAGATTCCAGTGAAATTAAGAGGTGATTTATGTTAAAAAGAATTAAAGATATTAATGAAGCTCTTCCGGGAATGCTGCTTATAGAATGTATTTATCTTGTTGTTGCCCAGATAATTATATTTATTGCTGTTCCGAATAAGATAATGTGTGCAGTGGGACTGCTGGCAGGTGTTATATATGCCGTATTCAGTTCATTTCATTTAAGCTTTACTATACGAAAGGTTGTGTATGGCGGGCATAAGCAGTCTTCAACACTTGTATTTGGGTACATTGTAAGATTTCTTGTAATGATAATACTGCTTGCATTATTGTATATCTTTAAGGCAGGAGATCTGTTGTGTGCAATTATTGGCATGTTCTCAGAGAAGATAGCGGCATATCTGTCGCCTTTACTGGACAAGAACAGGTCCACAAAAGGGGAAAACAGTACTGGGGAGTTTCCGCAGACTGATAAAAATATAATAGAAAAGGAGAGTGAGTAGGTGGGAAGCGAGAGTTTGACTGCGATGGTGGCCGGAGATTCAAGTTTCATGATTAAGACGCTGTACACATTTAAGCTGAATGGCGTTTCATTGAACATTGACACAACACATGTGGCTCTGCTGCTGGTATCAGTCTTTATTCTTGTTATGGCTGTAATAGCAAGGATTAAGATTAATAAAGTCGATGCTTCAGATACACCGGGAATGTTCCAGAATGCCATAGAAATCATCGTTGAGATGTTAGGCACTATGGTTGATGGTATTATGGGTAAGAATGCCAACAAGTTTGTGAATTATATATCCACATTATTCTTGTTTATAATAATATCTAACATATCCGGTCTGTTTGGGTTAAGACCACCAACGGCTGATTATGGTGTTACTCTGTGTCTTGGTCTGATAACATTTATACTGGTTCAGTTCAATGGTATCAAGAAGAACAGGATTAAGCACTTTACAGCATTATTCCAACCGATATGGTTTTTATTCCCGATTAACCTTATTGGTGAATTTGCAGTTCCGTTATCATTATCATTACGTCTTTTCGGTAATGTAATGTCAGGAACAGTTCTTATGGGATTGATATATGATTTGCTCAGTCCATTTACAGTTGCATACCCGGCAGTTCTGCATGCGTACTTTGATTTATTCTCAGGCTGCATTCAGGCGTATGTATTCTGCATGTTAACTATGGTTTATGTTAACGACAAGATAGCCGATTAACGGCAAATATTTTTATTAGACGGAGGATTTTTAAATGAATATTTCAGGAAGTGAATTTATTAGTGCTATGTCAGCAATTGGAGCAGGTATTGCGATGATCGCAGGTGTTGGTCCTGGTGTTGGTCAGGGTATCGCAGCAGGTTATGGTGCATCTGCAGTAGGACGTAACCCGGGAGCTAAGTCTGATATTACTTCAACAATGCTTCTTGGACAGGCCGTAGCCGAGACAACAGGTCTTTACGGTTTTGCCGTAGCTATTATCTTAATGTTCGTTAAGCCTTTCGGAAACTAAGAAGAGGTGCGAAGATAATAGAAAGGAGGCCTACAATTGAATTTGTCAGGAAATACATTTGTTGCCATAGCGGCTGATGGACGATTATTCGGTCTGGATCCGCAGCTCCTTTTTGATGCAGCAGTAACTGCAGTCAATGTATTTGTACTGTTTCTTTTACTTACATTTATTCTTTTCAATCCTGTAAGGAATATGTTAAAGAAGAGACAAGACAAGATAACAAGTGACAGGGAGAACGCTGAGAACGATAAGAAGGAAGCGAGCGCCCTTAAAGCAGAATATGAGGCTAAGTTAAAGGATGCCCACAAGGAGGCAGAACAGATTCTTAGTGATGCAAGAAAGACTGCTATGCACAATGAGACCAAAATCATTGATGAAGCTAAGGCTGAGGCAGCAAGAATTATAGAAAGAGCTAATGTTGAAGCTGAACTTGAGAAGCAGAAGGTTGCTGATGAGGTTAAACAGCAGATTGTAACTGTAGCAGCTGTTATGGCATCTAAGTTAGTTGCCAGATCTATTGATGAGAAGGACAGCAATGCTCTTATTGAAGAGACTTTGAATGAAATGGGTGAGAAAACATGGCTAAGCTAATTGAAGCAACATACGGTGATGCTTTATTTGAGCTTGCCGTAGAAGAGTCCAGGGTGGATTCTCTGTATGATGAGGCCGGGGCTGTCATTGAAGCATTTAATGATAATCCGGAGTTTGGCAGACTGCTCAATCATCCAGAAGTTGAAAAGGGAGAAAAGGAAGGACTTATTAATAACATTTTCTCTCAGTTTGTTTCAGGAGATATGACAGGTTTGTTGATAACCATGGTCTCAAAGGACAGACAGAAAAAGATTGTTGATACACTTGAGTATTTTCGAAAGAGAGTTCTCGAATACAAGAAAATAGGAATTGCTTATGTAAGCACAGCAAAGCCACTCACTGATGAACAGAAGAAGGCTGTTGCTGGGAAGCTGTTAGAAACTACAGGATATGTTGATTTCCAGATGCATTATTCGGTTGATGAAAGTCTTATTGGCGGAATGGTAATAAGAATCGGTGACCGTGTAGTAGACAGCAGTATTAAGCATAAAATAGACGAACTTTCCAGAAGTCTGATGAAGATTCAGTTATAGGAATATCAGACAGGTTAGTTTAATTAATCAGAAAGCGGGTGCATAGAGCTAATGAATTTAAGACCGGAAGAAATCAGTTCAGTTATAAAAGAACAGATAAAGAGATATTCTACCGAACTTGAAGTATCAGATGTTGGTACTGTTATTCAGGTAGCAGATGGTATCGCACGAATTCATGGATTAGAAAAGGCCATGCAGGGAGAACTTCTTGAGTTCCCAGGCGAGGTATATGGAATGGTACTTAACCTTGAAGAGGATAATGTTGGTGCCGTTTTACTTGGTGATTCAAGAAATGTTAATGAAGGCGATACTGTTAAGACAACTGGACGAGTTGTTGAGGTTCCAGTTGGTGACGCATTGACAGGACGAGTTGTCAATGCATTAGGACAGCCTATTGATGGCAAAGGACCAATCGTTACAGATAAGTATCGTAAGATTGAGAGAGTTGCATCAGGCGTTATTACAAGAAAGTCAGTAAGCGTACCACTTCAGACAGGTATTAAGGCTATTGATGCCATGGTTCCTATCGGAAGAGGACAGAGAGAGCTTATTATCGGTGACCGTCAGACAGGTAAGACGGCTATCGCTATTGATACTATTATTAACCAGAAGGGTCAGGGCGTACATTGTATATATGTTGCCATCGGACAGAAGGCTTCAACTGTTGCAAGTATTGTTAAGACTCTTGAAGAGTACGGTGCAATGGCATATACAACTGTAGTTGCATCTACAGCCAGCGAGCTTGCTCCTTTACAGTATATCGCTCCTTATTCAGGATGCGCTATTGGTGAAGAGTGGATGGAGAACGGTGGAGATGTATTAGTTGTTTACGATGATTTAAGTAAGCATGCTGCAGCATACAGAACACTTTCACTTCTTCTTAAGAGAGCACCTGGACGAGAGGCTTATCCTGGTGATGTATTCTATCTTCATTCAAGACTTCTTGAGAGAGCAGCCAGAATGTCAGATGAATACGGTGGAGGTTCACTTACAGCACTTCCAATTATTGAAACTCAGGCAGGAGATGTTTCAGCATATATTCCTACTAATGTTATTTCTATCACAGATGGACAGATATATCTTGAGACAGAAATGTTTAATTCAGGTTTCAGACCAGCTATTAATGCCGGTTTGTCTGTATCACGAGTTGGTGGTTCAGCACAGATTAAGGCTATTAAGAAGATTGCTGCTCCTATCCGTACAGAGCTTGCCCAGTACAGAGAGCTTGCATCATTTGCACAGTTTGGTTCAGAACTTGATGCTGATACAAAGGAAACTCTTGCACAGGGTGAAAGAATCAGAGAGATGCTTAAACAGCCACAGTATAAGCCAATGCCGGTTGAATATCAGGTAATAATCATCTATGCCGTTACAAAGAAATATGTTATTGACATAGATGTAGACAGAGTTATAGATTTCCAGGATGGATTATTTGAGTTTATTGATACTAAATATCCTCAGATACCGGAGAAAATCAAAGAGACAAAGGTACTTGATGAAGAGACAGAAAAAGAGCTTATCAGTGCTATAGAAGCATTTAAAAAGACATTTAAATAAAACAGTGGATGGAGGTAATGGATTATGGCCTCAATGAGAGACATAAAAAGACGTAAAGACTCGATTCAGAGTACCGGTCAGATAACTAAAGCCATGAAACTCGTTTCCACCGTTAAGCTGCAAAAAGCTAAAGGAAGGGCAGAGAATACAAAACCATATTTCGATTTGATGTATGAGACAGTCCAAAGTATTCTGGCAAAGTCAGGACACATTAACCATAAGTATCTTAAAGAGTCAGAATCTGACAAAAAAGCTGTAATTGTGGTTACTGCAAACAGAGGTCTTGCCGGCGGTTACAATTCCAACATAACCAGAATGATTATTGATGAAGGTTTTACTAAGGAAAATACCGTTGTATATGCTGTCGGTAAAAAAGGACGTGAATTGCTTGAAAGAAAAGGATATGAAATAAAAGCTGATTATTCTGAAGCAATTAATGACCCTATTTACAAAGATGCGAAAGAAATTTGTGATGATGTGCTTTCAGCATTTGCAGATGGTGAGGTAGGAGAAATTTATCTTGCATATACAGTATTCAAAAATACAGTTGTGCATGAACCTCAGTTAATCAGACTGCTTCCTGTAGAGGCAGATGATGCCGCACATGAAACAGACGGAAGTGAAGCACTTATGACATATGAACCAAGCGAGGAAGAAGCACTTGATATGATTATTCCCAAGTATGTATGCAGCCTGGTTTATGGTGCACTTATTGAGTCTGTTGCAAGTGAAAATGGTGCCAGAATGCAGGCAATGGATTCTGCGACAAGCAATGCAGAAGAGATGATTTCAACTCTGTCGCTTAAGTACAACAGAGCCCGTCAGGCATCTATTACGCAGGAGCTTACTGAAATTATTGCGGGCGCTAATGCTATCGAATAAAAATATGGAGGCTAGATTAAATGGCAGAGAAAAATATAGGTAAAATTACCCAGATTATCGGTGCCGTTTTGGATATAAAATTCCAGAATGAGATGTTGCCAGAGATTAACTCAGCGATTAACATTACAAGAAGTAATGGTGAGCGTCTGGTTGTCGAAGTTGCCCAGCATCTCGGTGATGATACAGTAAGATGTATTGCCATGGGACCGACAGATGGTCTTGTCAGAGGAATGGATGCAGAAGCTACAGGTGCTCCAATATCTGTTCCTGTTGGTGAGAACACATTGGGAAGAATGTTTAATGTACTCGGTGATCCGATTGATAACAAGCCGGTACCTGAGACAGAAGAATATATGCCGATTCACAGAAAGGCACCGGCATTTGAAGAGCAGTCAACATCTACAGAGATGCTTGAAACAGGTATCAAGGTAGTTGACCTTCTTTGTCCTTATCAGAAGGGTGGTAAGATAGGTCTTTTCGGTGGTGCCGGTGTTGGTAAGACGGTACTTATTCAGGAACTTATCAGAAATATTGCTACAGAGCATGGTGGATACTCAGTATTCACAGGTGTTGGTGAGCGTACAAGAGAGGGTAATGACCTCTACTATGAAATGAAGGAATCAGGCGTTATAGAAAAGACAACAATGGTATTCGGTCAGATGAACGAACCACCTGGAGCCAGAATGAGAGTAGGTCTTACAGGACTTACAATGGCTGAGTACTTCAGAGATAAGGGTGGAAAGGATGTACTTCTTTTCATTGATAATATCTACAGATTTACCCAGGCTGGTTCAGAGGTTTCAGCACTTCTTGGACGTATGCCTTCAGCCGTTGGTTATCAGCCAACATTACAGACAGAGATGGGTGCTCTTCAGGAGAGAATCACATCTACTAAGAACGGATCTATTACATCTGTTCAGGCTGTATATGTACCAGCCGATGACCTTACTGACCCGGCTCCGGCTACAACATTTGCACATCTGGATGCTACTACAGTTCTTTCAAGATCAATCGTTGAGCTTGGTATCTATCCAGCCGTTGACCCGTTAGAGTCTACATCAAGAATTCTTGATCCAAGAATTGTTGGTGAGGAGCATTACAAGGTTGCAAGATCAGTTCAGGAAATCTTACAGAAATACAAAGAATTACAGGATATCATCGCTATCCTTGGTATGGACGAGCTTTCAGAGGATGATAAGCTTGTTGTTTCAAGAGCAAGAAAGGTTCAGAGATTCTTATCACAGCCATTCTTCGTTGCAGGACAGTTTACTGGTCTTGAAGGAAGATATGTTCCTGTAAGTGAGACTATTCAGGGCTTCAAGGAAATTATCGAAGGAAAGTATGATGACATTCCAGAGAGTTACTTCCTTAACTGTGGTGGAATTGATGATGTTTTAGCTAAGGTAGAGAAGTAGAAAAGAGGTTGTAATGGCAGATTTACAGACAATAAAGCTTCTGGTTAATACGCCGGACAGAGTTTTCTACCATGATGACGCTACATTTGTTGAACTTTCTACCAGTGAAGGCGATATAGGTGTTTATCCGGGACATATTCCGCTTACTGCAGTTGTTGTTCCTTGTGTTCTTAGCATACACAATGGTAATGATGTAAAGAAAGCTGCGGTACACGGTGGAATTATAGAGATTCTCAAGGATAAGATAACTATTCTTGCTGAGGTGGCAGAATGGTCAGATGAAATCGATGTAGAAAGAGCTAATGAGGCGAGACTGCGAGCTGAAAAGAGACTTGCCAGCCATGATTCTAATCTGGATATGGTAAGAGCAGAGACAGCGCTTAAGAGATCGCTTGCGAGAATTAAGGCTGTTAATTAAATAATATGTATAAACCTTCCATTATCTGGGAATATTTCAGGTGATGGGAGGTTTTTTATATGGTAAAGATATATAGATTTCAGAGGCTGATGATAGCAGCCGCAGTAATTATATGGGCAGTATTTGCCGGCAGACTTGTATACAAGGGCATAAAGGGTGAGACAATGGATGTTGTAGATACATTTTGTGAAAATGTTTACTATGATATAAGCGCCGATATATCAGCGACAGGAAAGCTTGACAATGGAATGTCGGATACTGCAAAGAAGCTGATGATGACACAGATGGCAAAGACTCTGGGACTTAACAGATATAATATAACGGAGGATGAAACAGGAATATATCTTACACAGCAATCAGTTAATGGGAGTGCAGATATATCAATAAAAAAGAGCAGTACAGGAGAATATTTTATAACTGATATAGAACTGTATAAGGGATTTGAGAGCACTTCAGATTATGAAAAGCTGATGAAACAGGTGTTAGAGGAATATGGAATAGATACTCATGTAACAGTCAGCATGAAAGGAAGCATTGCTGGGGATATGTCACAGTATGATAAGAGCGAGGTCAGCGGCAGAATGCTTAAGATGCTGGGTGCAAAGACTGTGACTACGGGACAGATACAGGATTCATATGTTGTGTATGCTTACGCTAAAAGCGTTAAGGATTCTGTAAGCATAGGAAAGAACAAGATAAATGTTAATATAACAATGAATTATGACGAGACAAGGGGAGTGACGGATATACAGCTTTCAACACCGATATATAATGAGGATTTCTGATGATGATTTTTAAGGCATAAAACTTGCTATTGTGGTTTTTGTCTAAAGAGATTAAAATAACTATGTATATCCAGAGGATAAATCAAGAAAAGATGAGGCAGATATGGAATTAAAAGAGCTTTTAGATAAATGTATTAATGACAGGCTTATTGATCTTACAATAAGCGGACAGAGGGTAAAGAATGAAGAAGCTGCGATGAGGGTTAAGATACGTCCTGTCCAGCTGAAAGATGAGATAAAATATCAGGCATCAGAATTCGTAGGGAAAAAGGTGCTTCATGCTAATTATTCAGAGGAAGAGATTAAGACGAGAATTATAGAATATATGCAGAACACATTTAAACAGGCGCAGTTTAATATGACAGATGCGTCTGCTACAGTGCTTAGCTCTAAGAAGGGCGCATGTACCTGTAAGTATAAAAGGCTTGCACAGATAAAGAGCCAGAAGGATATGTCACACAACAGAACCAAGACATATATTCTTAAAGAGGGCGAGAAGGTGGATTTTCTTGTTGATCTTGGAGTTATGACTAAAGAGGGGGCAATTGTAAGAACAAGATATGATAAGTTCAGGCAGATTAACAGATTCCTTGAATTTATAGAGGATATTCTGCCACAGTTAGATAAGGATAAAGAACAGACAATAATTGATTTTGGATGTGGAAAATCATATCTTACATTTGCAATGTATTATTATCTTAAGGTTCTTAAGGGATACAATATAAGAATAATTGGACTGGATTTAAAGAAAGATGTTATTGAGCATTGCAACCGGTTAAGAACGAAATATGGTTATGAGAGACTCGATTTCTATGAGGGAGATATTGCTTCTAACAAGGGTGTTGAGTCTGTAGACATGGTTGTAACACTTCATGCATGTGATACGGCTACAGATTATGCACTTGCCAAAGCGGTAAAATGGGGGGCGAAGGTTATACTTTCTGTGCCTTGTTGTCAGCATGAGGCAAACAGAACAATTGCGGATGAAACTCTCTCACCTGTCATGGATTATGGAATCTTAAAGGAAAGATTTGCAGCAATAGCGACTGATGGCGCAAGGGCAAAGCTTTTAGAATCCAAGGGTTACCAGACACAGATACTCGAATTCATAGACATGGAGCATACACCAAAGAATCTGCTTATAAGAGCTGTTAAGACTGGAAAGCCTGATGCAAAGGCTTATGAGGAAGTACAGAATATGAGCAGGGTGCTTAATATTGACCTTACGCTAAAGAAGCTTTTGGAGGATTAAATTGAAAAGAATCAGGAATTATAATCTATCAGGATCTAAGTATTTTATACTTGGAGTTATATTTTTAGTTACAGTTATCGTAACATTTATATCAATGAAATTTGAGCAGATAATGCCATCAGCTACTACAATGGCAGATGCTACACTTCCAACAGTTTCCATGAAAACTGATAATGGGGGAGAGTTTAATCTGCTTCATGGATATACTATGGAGATTGATTCAACTTTATTCTATGGTAATATTACCCCAGTGAATAAGGACAGGAAGCTGCCTGTTATTATTCATACATATGGGGAGCAGATAGAAGGTGTAGCTTACAGGATAAGAGCACTTGATGATAAGTCACTTATCGAGAATACAGAGGTCACTAATTATTCTGAAAGTGGAAGTACAATAGAAGGTGTCCTAAATATTAAGAATCTTATTGATACAGGAAAAGAGTATGCATTAGAGATTGTTTTAAAGACAGAAAAACATGATGAAATATACTACTATACTAGAATTATGTATGGTGGCGAGTATGATTTGCAGAAGAAGATTGATTTTGTTCTGGATTTTAATTCAGCTACATTTGACCAGAGCAGAAGCAAGGAAATTGCGGGATATCTTGAGACTTCGAGTATAGGGGATAATACTAACTATGGAAAGGTTAATATTAATAGTTCTATAAGTCAGGTGAATTGGGGAAATCTGGATCCATTTGTTGAAAGTGATATTATTCCGGAAATTATATCTATAACGGATGATGTAGCAATTATCAGGCTTGAATACAGAGTGGGTGCAGCTAATGATTATGACTCTAATGATACATACAGGGTTAGTGAGTACTATAGGATAAGGCAGACTGCAACCGGATTTTATCTTCTTAATTATGAAAGAGAAATGAATCAGGTGTTTGATGCTAAAAATGATCTTACATCTTCATCAAAGATAAACCTTGGAATTAATTCATCGACACAGGCTTTATGTGATTCAGACGAGAAAGGAATATATACATATTTCGTTAATCAGGGATCATTGTGGTGTTTTAATAGCAGCAATAAGGTGTTTACAAAGGTATTTTCTTTTGATGGAGCAGAAACGGATACCGTGCGGGAGTCTTATGATGCTCATACAATTAAGATTATCGATATACAGGAGAATGGTGATTGTACATTTATAGTTAAAGGATATATGAACAGGGGTGAGCACGAGGGGCAGACAGGCGTATCTCTGTGCAGATATTCGTATGCTGACAATGATGTTACAGAAAGGCTCTTTATACCACTTGCAGTTCCATATAATATTCTTTCGGAGAATGTGGGCGGTGTGGCATATGTATCATCAGATAAATTTTATATTCTTATAGATGATACATTATTTTCTGTAGACCTTGACAGTAAGGAGCTTATGATTGAGATAGATAATCTCAAGGATGGAACATATGCTGTTTCAGATAATGGTGATGCTATTGCATACAGTGTTTCAGGAGATATTTATAATACAGATACAATAAGAGTACTTAATATGAGTAATGACAGTGCTTTTGAGATAAAGGCGGAAGATGGTGATACACTGAGGGCACTTGGTTATATCCAGTCGGATTTTATATATGGTGTGGCGCATAAGTCAGATATAATATCTGCCCAGGATGGAAACAGCGTATATGCGATGTATAAGGTTGGCATTATTGATGTCGACTATAATACAATAAAAGAGTATGAGCAGCCGGGGATATATGTTTCAGGAACAGAGGTTGAGGGTATGCGTATTACCTTATCAAGAGTTGTTAAATCAGAGGATGGTTATACTTCAATAAGCATTGATCAGCTTATTAATAAGGATGAAAATGTAGCTGATAACAGCGTAGGTACTGAAACAATAAGCACAGATGCACGAAAACAGGAATTGTATATTGATCTAACAACTAAGGTGGCTGATATAAATGTCAGCTTAAGGACTTCAGGTGAAATTATATTTAAGAATAATACTGAACTTCAGCTTGATGATACATTTGTATGGGAAGGCTTGTATTATGTGTATGGTTATGGAAGGTTTCAGGGCAGCAGAACAGGGCTTGGATCTGCAATAATTCTTGCAAACAACACATATGGAACTGTAATTGACAGTGATTCAAAGGTTGTGTGGAAAAGATATAGAAGCAGTCAGGCATCTGTGGATGGAGTTGCGGCTGTGTCAGCAGGAAATTCGCTTACCAGTGCTGTTCAGATGCTTTGTAATTATCTTGGTGGTGGTATCAATGCATATGAATATATGCAGCAGGGAGAATCTGCAGTTGATATTTTAAATAAGATAAATGGAGTTAAGGGAATAAGTGTTTCTGGTGTGTCATATGATGAAATGCTTAGCTGTGTTTCTAATGGAAATCCTGTTATTGCAAAGGTTGCAGCTAATGAATATATTGTTATTGTGGCATATAATTCAAGTGAAATAGCTTATATTGTACCATTAACCGGAGAGCAGAAAAATATTTCCATGAATGATGCCGCTAAAATGTTTTCACAGGGTGGAAATGTTTATGTAACATATTACAAATAATCAGATATTAAAAATTGGTGAAGAATGGCAAAAAAGAGATTATCAAAAAAGAAAAGAAGACGCAGATTAATAAGAAGAATTATACTGCTGGTGTTTTTGTTAGGCATTGCTACAGGCCTGCTGTTGTTTTTACCGAAGATAATAAGAGTAATCAGTCTTGCACAGGATGCAAAGACAATGGTTAATGAAAGTTCTGTCAGTACATTTATGGAGTCGGGAACTACGGTTATATATGATGCAGACGGCAATGAACTCTGTACAATGAGAGAATCTAAGGATATGTATTATGTGGGAATTGAAGATATCCCGGATACATTAGAACAGGCCTTTATAGTGATGGAAGATAAGGATTTCTATAAACATAAGGGAATTGATTTCAAAGCAATTATAAGGGCTGTTATAGCAAATACTGAAAATGACGAGATAGTGCAGGGAGCAAGTACTATTACACAGCAGCTGGCAAAGAATATTTTTCTTACACAGGAAGTTACATGGGAACGAAAGGTTAAAGAAATATTTGTAGCGAGAGATATTGAAAAGAAATATTCCAAGGAGCAGATACTGGAATTTTACCTTAATAACATATATTTTAGTAATGGGTATTATGGTGTAGGAGCTGCGGCAAAGGGATATTTTGGGAAAGAAGTAAAAGACCTTACTCTTTCGGAACAGGCATTTATAGCGGCAATACCTAATAATCCTACAAGATATAATCCTCTGACTAACTTTGATAACACTGTAGAACGACGGGATAATATTCTGGCCAGACTGTATAATGAAGATATAATTAATTCAATGAATTATTATACAGCACTTGATTCACAAGTTGAGCTGTCTAGGCAGCCTGTTTCGTCAAGGAATAATTCAGTTGAAACATATGCCAGACATTGTGCTACGGAAGGAATGATGCAGGCAGGCGGATTTATATTCAGAACAAATTTTATTAATGATGATGATTATGACCAGTATAAGAAGCTTTATGAAGAAAGTTATACGATGTATCAGCAGAAATTATTATCAGGGGGATATAGTGTATATACAAGCATAGACATGAATATCCAGAAAAAGCTGCAGTCAGCAGTTGATGATAATCTGGACAGTTATACTTCGATGAAGGATGGAATATATGAGATGCAGGCAGCAGCAACATGTATTGATAATATGACAGGAAATGTGGTTGCTATTGTAGGTTCAAGAAGTCAGGAGCTGGAGGGATACACACTTAACAGGGCATATCAAAGCTACAGACAGCCTGGAAGTTCAATTAAGCCAATATTAGACTATATTCCATATCTTCAAAAGGGGAATACACCTGATACGATAGTATCAGATGAGTATATACAGGATGGTCCTAAAAATGCTGATGGAACTTATATGGGAAATATAACTTTAAGAACAGCGGTAAGCCTTTCAAGAAATACTGTTGCGTGGAATGTTCTTAAAGAGATAACTCCCAAGGTTGGCAGTTCATATCTTCTTAATCAGGGATTCCATAAAATATGGATGGATAAGGATTATAATGCCATTGCTATCGGTGGTTTCACATATGGAGTATCAACTGAAGAGATGGCGGGAGCTTATACAACGATAGTTAATGATGGAAAGTACCGGCGTGTAACATGTATAGTTTCAATATACGATAATAGAGGAAAGCTGGTGCTTGATACTTCTAACCGTGAGGAGAATATATATGATTCAGAGTCATGCAGGATGATGACAGATATGTTAAAAACTGTTGTGACAGAAGGAACCGGAAGAGGAGCAGCACCTGAAAATGCCATTGTTGCGGGCAAGACAGGTACGACGAATTCTAATTATGATTCATGGTTTTGTGGATATAGTGCATATTATACACTGGCAGTATGGCAGGGATATGATTATCCGGCATCAATACCTCAGAATGCGACTTTGAAAATATTCAGACAGTTTATGGAACAGGCACATAATGGTCTTGCAAAGAAAGATTTTCCAAAGTATAGCCACAAAGAAAATCAAGAGGAAACACAGACAGAGACGCAGACAGAAACTCAGTCAGTAACACAGACACAGACAGAAACACAATCAGTAACGCAGACGCAAAATAGTAGCAGTCATCATTATACACAGGCTTCAAGTCAGATGGAAACAGGAACGGTAAGGGATAATGATGCAACTGCAAGCACTAAGCAGGATAGTACAGCTGCTGGAAATAATTCTGGTACAGACAGACCAGCGGAAACAAAGAATGATGCTGCAATAAGAAATTAAAAAATGGAATCTGGCTTAAATGTGTCAGATTCCATTTCTGTTATTAATTACTTTCCGTAATGAAGTTCGTTATATTCCTTAACTCTCTGCTGGATTCTTTCAACCGGGCTTAAGAGATTGCTGATTGAAGAATCATGGTTAAGTGTATCAATAAGAAGAGCCATATATTTGCTCATATCAACATTGATGTACCAAGGCTTAGAGAGAAGTTCTGATGGCTGGTATACAAGGTTAGTTGTAAGGATTCTGTCAATAATGCCATTCTCATATGCCTCATCAAACTTCTTAAAGCCGTTAGTGAAAAGACCGAATGTAGTAGCACAGAATACTCTGCTTGCACCTCTCTTCTTTAACTCAGAAGCAACATCAATCATACTTTCACCAGATGAAATCATATCGTCAATAATAATAACGTCCTTGCCTTCTACATTAGTACCAAGGAATTCGTGTGCAACGATAGGATTACGTCCGTTGACAATCTTAGTATAATCTCGTCTCTTATAGAACATACCCATATCAAGACCAAGTACATTGGCAAAGTATACAGCACGTCCCATACCACCCTCATCAGGGCTGATAACCATCATATGTTCGCTGTCGATGTGAAGGTCGTCAACACCAAGTAAAAGATACTTGATGAACTGATAAGTACAAGATACTGATTCAAATCCCTTAAGAGGAATTGAATTGTGTACTCTAGGGTCATGTGCATCAAATGTGATAATATTTTCAACGCCCATGGCTGTAAGTTCCTGAAGCATAAGTGCACAATCAAGAGATTCTCTTCCTGATCTTTTGTGCTGTCTGCTTTCATAAAGGAAAGGCATAATAACATTAATTCTTCTTGCCTTTCCACCTGCAGCTGCGATTACTCTCTTAAGGTCTGCATAGTGATCATCAGGTGACATATGGTTAGTTGTACCACAGAGTGAATATTCAATGCTGTAGTTGCATACGTCAACCATAATATATAAATCGTAGCCACGTATAGAATC
>OHIR01000751.1_pt1 | contig 18551 bp, 19 predicted proteins | sample 1568301 | NCBI WGS metagenome assembly OHIR01 (sample SAMEA3879539, study PRJEB24766) | human gut metagenome | biome: human-associated habitat; feature: feces | place: USA | collected 1985/1987
CACGGCGAAAACAGGGGTTCGATTCCCCTATCAGCTGCTCTTTGAAAATTGTAGAAATTTTTCAAAAAATACTTGCAATTTTCAAAAGAATGTATTATACTGAACAAGGTTCGTAAGTAACCTATGGCTGATTGGTCAAGCGGTTAAGACGTCGCCCTCTCACGGCGAAAACAGGGGTTCGATTCCCCTATCAGCTGCTTATTCTTTAATAGAATAGCCCAACCCTGAAAAGTGTCGGAAAGCATAGAAAATTGCTTTTTGGCTCTTTTTTTATACTGTCTGGAGCTGGGCAAATGAAAAATCTTCTTGCCATTCCCATTTTTTTGTTGTATAGTGGTTCACGATTACTCAAAGCAGGGGAAAATACGGCAAAGAGGCGGGAACCGGATGCCGTAGGTCCGTAGACAGACGGATAGATGGGAGTGCATATGGCAAAATATTTAGTAATTGTAGAGTCACCGGCCAAGGTGAAGACAATCAAAAAGTTTTTGGGAGCAAATTATGAAGTTATGGCCAGCCAGGGGCATGTGAGGGACCTGCCCAAGAGTCAGCTGGGGTTTGATCCGGAACATGATTATGAACCGAAATATATTACCATCCGCGGAAAGGGAGACCTTCTTGCTTCTTTGCGCAAAGAAGTAAAAAAGGCAGATAAGATTTATCTCGCAACCGACCCGGACCGTGAAGGAGAAGCTATTTCCTGGCATCTGTATTATGCCTTGAAACTGGAAAACAAAAAAGTATATCGTATTACCTTCAATGAGATCACCAAGAATGCGGTAAAGGAATCTCTGAAAAACGCCAGGGAGATCGATATGAATCTGGTGGATGCCCAGCAGGCAAGACGTATGCTGGACCGCATGGTGGGCTATCGGATCTCCCCACTTCTGTGGGCAAAGATCAAGAGAGGCTTAAGTGCCGGCCGTGTACAGTCTGTGGCACTCCGTATCATCTGTGACAGAGAGGACGAGATCAACGCATTTATTCCGGAAGAGTATTGGTCTCTGGATGTGAATCTGAAAGTAAAAGGCGAGAAGAAGCCTATTTGTGCAAAATATTACGGTACCACCGAAAAAAAACAGGGAATTACCAGCAAGGAACAGGCAGACAGCATTATGGATTCCCTGAATGGCGCAAAATTCGAAGTAAAAGAAGTGCGTCACGGCGAACGTGTGAAAAAAGCGCCGCTTCCCTTTACGACTTCCACATTGCAGCAGGAAGCCAGCAAGGTATTAAATTTCTCTACCCAGAAGACTATGCGTCTGGCACAGCAGTTATATGAAGGTGTGGATATCAAGGGAGAGGGCACTGTTGGTCTGATCACCTACCTGCGTACCGATTCTACCCGTGTATCCGAAGAGGCGGAGACACAGGCAGCGGAATTTATTGATGTTCATTACGGTGAAAAATACAAGACCGCTGCAGCAACGGAGAAGAAGAACAGCCAGAAGATTCAGGATGCCCACGAAGCTATCCGTCCCACGGATCTGAACCGGATGCCTATTGCTATCAAGGAGCAGCTTCCCAGGGATCTGTTCCGTCTGTATCAGCTGATTTGGAAACGATTTGTGGCAAGCCGCATGAGTGCTGCACAGTATGATACCACTTCTGTGAAGATTCAGGCAAAGGACCAGATTTTTACTCTGGCAGCTTCCAGAATGCGTTTCGATGGATTCATGAGCGTCTACACCCAGGAAGATGATAAGGAAGAAGAAAATGTGCTCGGCGGTAATCTGGACGAGAACAGCGTGCTGGAATTCCAGAGCTTTGATCCGAAACAGCATTTTACCCAGCCCCCTGCACATTACACCGAAGCCAGTCTGGTGCGTGCCATGGAAGAACTGGGCATCGGACGTCCCAGTACCTATGCGCCTACCATTACCACCATCCTTGCCAGGAGATATATTGCCAAGGAGAACCGCAATCTCTACGTTACGGAACTGGGGGAAGTGGTCAACAATATGATGAAGGAAGCATTCCCCTCCATCGTGGATGTGAATTTCACGGCCAACATGGAAGCTCTGTTGGATGGTGTGGAAGAAGGCACGGTAAAATGGAAGACCATCGTGTCCAATTTCTATCCTGATCTGGATGAAGCAGTAAAAAAAGCGGAGAAGGACCTGGCAGAGGTGACCATTGCGGACGAGGAATCCGATGAGGTCTGTGAACTGTGCGGCAGACGAATGGTAATCAAATACGGACCCCACGGCAGATTCCTGGCATGTCCTGGATTCCCGGAATGCCGTAATACCAAGCCTTATTTTGAAAAGATCGGTGTAGCCTGCCCCAAGTGCGGCAAGGATATTGTCATGAAAAAGACCAAAAAAGGCAGAAAATATTATGGCTGTATCGATAATCCGGAGTGTGATTTCATGGTATGGCAGAAGCCTTCGGGAGAGAAGTGTCCCCGTTGTGGCAAGTTGCTGCTGGAAAAAGGCAACAAACTGGTCTGCATGGACGAACAGTGCGGCTATGTGAAAAATAAACCGACGGAAGAGAAGTAGTTTTATATACTGTCAGAATTTTCTCATAAATTAACGCTATTTTCATTGTAATCTGAAATTACATGTGCTACAATGTGCATAACATCTGGTAGTTTCTTAGTATGTGTAGACGGAGGGAAATAGATGAGTAGCGTACAACTGTTGGACAAAACACGTAAAATCGGGAAATTATTACACAACAATAACTCCAGCAAAGTGGTATTCAGCGATATCTGTAAGGTGATGCGGGAAATTCTGAATTCCAATGTACTGGTGATCAGCCGGAAAGGAAAGGTCCTCGGCGTAGGAAAATCCGATGGAATTGAGCCGATCACAGAACTGCTGGATGACAATATCGGTGGATTTATTGATCCGATGTTAAACGAGAGACTGCTGGGCGTATTATCCACGAAAGAGAACGTCAACCTGGAGACTCTTGGCTTTGAAAATACCGATACGAGAAAATTTCAGGCGATCATCACTCCGATCGAGATTGCCGGAGAGCGTTTGGGAACCCTCTTCATTTACAAATGCAATGAACAGTATGATATTGATGATATTATCCTTTGCGAATATGGTACCACAGTGGTGGGACTGGAAATGTTGCGGGCTGTGAATGAAGAGAGTGCGGAGGAGAGCCGTAAGGTGGCTGTCGTAAAATCTGCAGTCAGCACTCTTTCTTTCTCAGAGATGGAAGCCATCACCCATATTTTCGACGAACTGAACGGCATGGAGGGAATCCTGGTGGCCAGCAAGATCGCCGACAGAGTCGGTATCACCAGATCTGTGATCGTCAATGCCCTGCGGAAGTTCGAAAGTGCCGGTGTGATTGAATCCCGTTCCTCCGGTATGAAAGGAACCTATATTAAAGTTTTGAATGATGCCGTATTCGATGAAATCGAGGAACTGAAGCGTCAGAACGGCAGAAATTAAATGAAAAATGTAAGAATTTGCAAGAATAAGAAAAATTTAGGAAGAAGAGACTATTGCGAAAAATAGTCTTTTTTCTTTATATTTATTCTGTGTGAGTTTATTTTACTATTGTGTTTTTGTCGAAATACTTTATAATAAAATAAAATGGGTATATGGTAGAAAGCGGTTTTTGGGTGCTCTTGTCAGAAGACCGCGGAATGTGAGGTAATATGATACAGACAAACGCATTTGATTATATCAATGTTCTGGACCGGGCAGCGGACGCAGCCTGGCAGCGGAACGAAGCCATTTCCAATAATATCGCCAATGTGGATACTCCGGGCTACAAGAGGCAGGATGTGGCTTTCGAATCGGTATTGCAGCAGGCTCTTGGCAATAACAGATATGAGTCCATGGATGATAAGGTGGCCAATGTGGATCTGAGCCGACTGCGGGGCAGGGCTTACTTGGACTATGCCAATTATTCCTATCGCCTGGATGGCAATAACGTGGATATTGAAAATGAAAATGTAATGCTGGCGGAGAACCAGCTGAAATACCAGGGACTGATCAGCAGCATTAATCAGGAATTTACTAATTTAAAGACAGTGATGAAGTGAGGAATTAGCGTATGAGTATGTTTTCAGCATTTGATGTTACGGCATCGGGACTTACTGCCCAGAGACTTCGTATGGACGTGATCTCCGAAAACGTTGCCAATGCCAATACTACAAGAACCGAGGATGGCACCCCCTATCGCCGCAAGATCGTTACTTTCCAGCAGAAGGGGCAGCAGCAGACTTTCAGTCAGGTGCTGCACAATGTGAGTAGCAGTTATACCGGCAGCGGCGTGAAGGTAAGCCAGATCTTTGAAGATACTACTACGGAGATGAATATGGTATACGATCCTTCCCATCCCGATGCGGATGAGAACGGCTATGTGACATATCCGAATGTAAATATTGTTCAGGAAATGACGGATCTGATCGATGCCAGCAGATCCTATGAAGCCAATTCCACGGCATTTGGCGCCAGCAAGTCCATGGCATTAAAAGGACTGGAGATCGGTCAGTAAGCTGACGGGTCTTTATTACCGGGCTCCGGATAGCGGCGCCGGAATATATGTGAGGAAGGACATGGTTTATTAAAATGGATATTTCAGCAATTACAGCTTTGAACAGTGTAAACGGTACTGCCACAGTATCTCCCACTTCTCTGACCGGAATGCTGGCGGAGAAGGAGAAAAAGGCAGAAGGCACTATGTTCGAAACTTTTCTGAATACAGCAATCGACAATGTGAAGATCACCAACAGTTATCTCTCGGATGCCGAGAATGAGAAGATACGATTTGCATTGGGTGAGACCGACAACACCCACGACCTTACTATTGCTATGGATAAGGCTTCGACTGCATTGCAGTATACCGTAGCCATCCGCGATAAGGTGATGGAAGCATACAAGGAACTGATGCAGATCCAGATCTAAAGAAGTATTTTTATTCTTGACGTAAGAGGAGAGAGCTGCAATGGCAGACAAATTAAAAGAAATACCTGCAAAAATACTGGAATGGTGGAACAAATTCACCACCAGGCAGAAGAGCATCATCGTTGGAGCGGCGGCGGTTGTGATATTTGCATTTGCAATCATCATGTACGTTATGAGTAAGCCCCAGTATGTACGGCTGATCACCTGTGAGACAACATCACAGGCTTCGGAGATCATAGATACTCTGGACAGTGCGGGAATTGCACATAAAGAATCCAATGACGGACTGAAGATCGATGTAGAGAGCAGCCAACAGAGTGCGGCAAACTTGGCACTGGGTTCCGCAGGATATGTACCGGATGCGTTAGATTTGAATGATTATCTGGGCGGTAGTATGTCTACGACCGCCACTGACAAAGAGAGACTTTACAATTCCTATCTGGAAAAATACATAACACAGACGATAGAAGCACAGAGCGCAGTAAAATCCGCCAAGGTACATCTGAGTTTCCCGAAAGATAACGGAACTCTGGCAGCACAGAAGGAAGAGGCGTCTGCCTTCATCCAACTGGAACTGGACGGAACCTTTACCTCCGCCAATGCTGCGGCACTGGCAAAATGTGTGGCTACCTGGCTGCGCAACGATACTACGGCGAATATCACTATTATGGATACAGATTCCAACCTGCTGTTTGCAGGTGGAGATGATTATTCTACCGCAGGAATCGCTAATTCTATGCAGGAGCTGCAGAATCAGGCGGAATCCATGATCGCCAATCAGGTCAAGAAGGTACTGCTGGGAACAAAACAGTATAATGATGCGGCCGTTACCAGCCACCTGAGCATGGATTTCTCTGATTATAAGGAGACCGTAAAAGAGTATTATGCAAACTCCGGCAGAGATGAAGGTATGCTTTCCCATGAGGAGACTTATGAGAGCGAGAATACCAATGACGGCGGCGGTGTACCGGGGACAACTTCCAACGGGGAGAGCGGAAATACTACCTATGTATCTCCGGACAGCAGCAACAGTTCTTCCTCTACTTCCGAAACCAGCCGGGATTATCTGCCGAATGAGTCTATTAAGGATACTGTGACACCGGCAGGAGGAATCAACTACACTAATTCCTCCATATCTATTGCAGCAATTACTTATAAAGAAATTCATTATGAGGATGTAAAACGACAGGGGCTTCTGGATGGCACTACCTGGGATGAATACAAATCCCAGAACAGCGCAGATACCAAGATGACAGTTGATCAGGATATGTACAGCCTGGTAGCCAATGCCACCGGTATCAATGAGAGTAATATTACGATTATTGCTTACGAAAGTCCTATTTTTTACGATAAGGAAAGCAGCCCGGTTACGGCACAGAATGTGTTGAGCGTGCTTATGCTGCTGTTGATCCTGGGACTGTTGGCATTTGTGATATTGCACAGCATGCGTACCAGACAGGCGGTACAGCAGGAGGAAGAGGTATCTGTGGAGAATATGCTGCAGTCTACCCCTGAAGCAGAGCTGGAAGATATTGATGTGGAATCTAAGTCTGAGACACGTAAGATGATTGAAAAGCAGGCAGAACAGGAAGATTTGGAAGATATTGGTTACAATGAGAAGTCAGAGATTCGTGTCCTGATTGAAAAATTCGTAGATGAGAATCCGGAATCCGCAGCGGCATTGTTGCGTAACTGGCTGAACGAGGACTGGAACTAAGAAACGGAGTAACTATGGCAAGGACAAAAGCAGAAGGTGGAATATCGGGACTGCAGAAAGCTGCAATCCTCCTGATCTCTCTGGGACCGGAGAGATCCGCCGGAATTTTTAAACACTTAAAAGAAGAAGAAATCGAAGAACTGACCCTGGAAATCGCCAATACCAGAAGTGTGACTCCTCAGGTCAAAGAAGAAGTGATCAACGAATTTTACGAAGTGTGTCTGGCACAGCAGTATATTGCCGAGGGTGGTATCAACTACGCAAAGGAACTGCTGGAAAAGGCACTGGGTTCCGACAAGGCTATGGATGTCATCGGCAAGCTGACTGCATCTTTACAGGTAAAGCCCTTCGAGTTTGTGCGTAAGACGGATGCCAGCCAGCTGATCAACTTCATTCAGGACGAGCATCCGCAGACCATTGCTCTGATTCTGTCTTATCTGTCACCCAGCCAGGCGGCGTTGATCATTTCCGCATTGCCACCCGACAGCCAGGCAGAGGTAGCCAGACGTATTGCAGTCATGGATCGTACCAGTCCGGATGTCATCAAGGAAGTGGAAAAAGTACTGGAGTCCAAGCTGGCAAGTCTGGTGAATCAGGACTACACCATTATCGGTGGTGTGGATGCAGTGGTGGATATCCTGAATACTGTAGACCGTGGTACCGAGAAACATATCATGGAGACTCTGGAGATCGAAGAGCCCGAACTGGCAGACGAGATCCGAAAAAAGATGTTCGTTTTCGAGGACATATTGCTCCTGGACGACAAGGCAATTCAGCGTGTGCTGCGTGACGTGGACAACAACGATCTGGCAGTGGCACTGAAGGGTGCCAACGAGCAGGTACAGAATGCTATCTTCAACAACCTGTCCAAACGTCTGGTTGTTATGATCAAGGAAGATATGGAATTCATGGGTCCTGTTCGTATGAAGGATGTAGAAGAAGCACAGCAGAAGATCGTCAATATTATCCGTAAGCTGGAGGATTCCGGAGAGATCATCATTTCCAGAGGTGGAGGTGACGAGATCGTTGTCTAGTAATCTTTTAAAACGGGGATTTACACAGCTTGTGGAAGAAGATGCCCGGGTGATCAATACCAACGATCTGGTAGCGAAAAGGATCCGGGAACTGGCTGCCAAAATGCAGCAGGACGAAGGAACCGGATTTATCTCCGGACTGGCGGCAGATAAAGTAGAGGCACTGGTGACGGACACCGGGGATGGCGAAGAAAATCCGCAGACTTCCGGCAATGTGATCAAGGCCGGAGAAGACCTGCAGAAATTAAAAGAGGAAGCCGAAGCAGAGGCTCAGAAGATCATAGAGGATGCCAAAGCAAAGGCTGAGAGCATTCTGGCGGATGCCAGAGCACAGGCAGAAGCACAGAAAGCAGACGCACTGGAGCAGGCCAGAAGGCAGGGACAGCAGGAAGCGAAAGCGGAGGCTGAACGCGCAGAGGCCCAGAGAGCAGCGGAATATCAGAAAAAAGCTGCCGGACTGGATGCGGAATATCAGAAGAGAATGGATGAACTGGAGCCCCAGTTCGTAGATACCATTACGGGTATTTACGAGCATATTTTTGATGTGGATCTGCATTCTTACAGAGAAGTGCTCTGCTATCTGATTTCTGCTACCATGAGAAAAACAGAGGACAACCGGAGCTTTCTCGTACATGTTTCCAAAGAAGATTATCCCTATGTCAGCATGCAGAAAAAGCAGATCATGGCAGGGGCAACTGCACCGAACAGTACGGTGGAGATCGTTGAGGACATGACCCTGGGCAAAGGTGAGTGCATGATCGAGACCGAAAGCGGCATTTTTGATTGTGGACTGGGGACTCAACTGTCGGAACTGCGTCAGAAACTAAAATTATTATCCTACGAAGGCTGATAAATGGTCATTAAGAACATTGATTTTGAAAAATATAATAAAATGGCAGAAAAGAGTTTTTACCGTAAGCTGGGGAAAGTGGTCAATGTGGTAGGTCTGACCATAGAGTCCGCCGGACCGGATTCCAAACTGGGGGATCTGTGCCGGATCCTTCCGGATGCGGAAGGGGCAAGGCCCATCATGGCAGAAGTGGTAGGCTTCCGTGACAAGAAGACACTGCTTATGCCCTATGATTCCGTAGATGGTATCGGATTGGGATGTGTGGTGGAAAATACCGGAGATCCCCTGAAGGTCACGGTAAACGACAAACTGCTGGGCAAGACGGTGAACGGACTGGGCGTGCCTATTGACGGCGAAATGATCAATGGAGCCGCCTATCCGGTAGAGGCAGCACCTCCCGATCCTATGTCCAGAACTATTATCGATCAGGTACTGCCGTTGGGAGTCAAGGCGGTAGACGGCATGATCACGGTAGGAAAAGGTCAGAGAATTGGTATCTTTGCCGGCTCTGGTGTGGGCAAATCCACCCTGATGGGTATGTTCGCCCGCAATACCAAAGCGGATATCAATGTCATAGCACTGATCGGCGAGCGAGGCAGAGAGGTACGGGAATTTATTGAGAGAGATCTGGGTGAAGAAGGTATGCGCAGATCTGTTGTGGTTGTGGCAACCTCCGACCGGCCGGCTCTGGAGCGTAACAAGGCGGCCAAGACAGCTACCGCTATCGCGGAATATTTCAGAGATCAGGGCAAGGATGTCCTGCTGATGATGGACTCCCTGACCCGTTTTTCCATGGCCCAGCGGGAGATTGGACTGGCCAGCGGAGAACCGCCGGTGACCAGAGGATATCCTCCCAGTGTGTACTCGGAGATGCCGAAGCTGTTAGAGAGAGCCGGAAGAGCCGCAGTAGGCTCTATTACCGGATTGTATACAGTTCTGGTAGACGGCGATGATTTTAACGAGCCCATTACAGATACCGCCCGAAGCATTCTGGACGGTCATATTATGTTGGACAGAAAGCTGGGACATAAGAACCATTACCCGGCTATCGATATTTTGCAGAGCATTTCCCGATGCATGAGCCAGATCGCCACCAGGGAACACAAACAGGCAGCCAACAAGCTGAAAAATGTACTGGCAACCTATAATGAGGCGGAGGATCTGATCAATATCGGTGCATACAAAAAGGGCAGCAACCCGAATATTGATTATGCAATCTCCAGAATCGATGCTGTGAACGGCTTCCTATGCCAGGGTACGGATGAAAAATTTACCTTTGAAGAGACCGTACAGATGCTGGAAGAGCTGTTCGCAGATCAGGGGTGAGATAAATGGCGAGATTCAGATATTCTCTGCAAAACATCCTGAATATCAAAGAAAAAATGGAAACACAGGCGAAACAGGAATTCGGAACGGCGCAGGCGGCTCTGAATGTGGAAACAGAACATCTGGAGCGCTTGAAAGAACGCAGAAGAGAGTATGAAGAGCAATCTGCGGGGCTGTTAAAAGGAAAGCTGGATCTGCGGGCCATTGAAGAGAACAAGGAAGCACTTTTGAAAATGGACAGCATTGTGGCAACGCAGGCAATCCGGGTGGAAAAAGCAAAGGAAAATGTGGAAGCTGCCAGAGAACGGATGGCAGAGGCCATGAAGGAAAGAAAGATGCATGAGACACTGCGGGAGAAGGCATTTGAGGCTTTTCTGCAGGAAGAAAACCATGCGGAAAGTAAAGCAATTGATGAACTGACCAGTTACACCTACGGACAGAAGAACCGCTAGAACGGGGATGCGGGGCGAAAAGCCGGCAGGTGATGGAAAGGCATGAGGTTTAGTATGGCAAGAGAAAAAACTCAGGAAGAAAACGCAGCGGATAACGAGAGAAAACAGCTGGTGGAAGAGAAAAAAAATTTAAAGAAAGAACAGCAGGCCCAGCGAAAAGAAGCAAAGCGCCGGGCAAGGGAAATTGCCAAACAGGAAGATGAACTGGAGGACGGGAATGAGGGGAACAGCCTTTTGACCTTCGGGGCCACGATCCTGATCGTGGCATTGTGGCTTGCTGTGATCTGTGTAATCATCAAGCTGGATATCGGCGGCTTTGGAAGCTCGGTAGTAACACCGATCTTAAAGGATGTTCCGGTACTTAACCGGATTCTTCCCGGCAACTCTGTGACTGAGACAACGAATTCCGGTGCTTACGGCGGCTATACCAGCTTACAGGATGCGGTGGATCAGATCAAGAGTCTGGAACTACAGCTGGAGCAGATACAGAATGCATCTTCCGCCAAGGACGAAGAACTGGATCAGCTGAAAGCCGAAGTTCTCAGGCTGAAGGAATTCGAAAATCAGCAGGTGGAATTCCAACGGATTCAGAAGGAATTCTATGACGAGGTCGTTTATTCCGATAAGGGACCCGGAGCGGAAGAATATAAGAAATATTATGAGTCCATGGATCCGGCCACTGCGGAATATATTTACAAACAGGTAGTGACTCAGCTGCAGGAGAGTCAGGAAGTGCAGGATTATGCGGCCGCTTATTCAGCCATGAAGCCGAAGCAGGCAGCGGCAATTTTTGAACAGATGACGAACAATCTGGATCTGGCAGCCAGAATTCTGAAGGTCATGAGTGCGGATGACAGAGGTGCCATCCTGGGAGCTATGAATTCAGAAGTAGCGGCAAAGATTACTAAAATTATGGATCCGGAATCTTAAGAAAAAGCAGAAAAGATCCGATACATGATTTGTAGTATAATTACAGGTCATAGACCGTCATAAGGTGGTAAAAGGGGCCTGGGAAAGGAGGAGTTATGGCAGGAACGACAATTAAAGGTGTCGGTAACAGCGGCAATGTGCAGATACCGGATATGGTCACAGCAGCGAAGCAGAATGCGGGAACCAGCTTCCAGGCGGTATGGAATAAGACCCAGAGCAATGCCCAGACAACTAATGCAGCCGACGGGGACCGCACCCAGGCGGGACGGAACGATGTCAGACGTGGTGAATCTTTGAGAGCCGGCGGCAGACAACGCGACAATGTAGCGGATGTCTCTGATGGAAACAAGACGATGGAAGATGACAGCCTGGATGCAAAGGATCTGGAGAAAGTTCAGGAAGTTGTGGGAACGGTGGTACAGAACCTGATCCAACAGATCACGGATACATTTTCCGTCAGTGAAGGAGAACTGCAGGCCACCATGGAAGATCTGGGAATGACAGAAGTGGATCTGACAGATCCCGGGAAACTGAATGAATTGCTGATGGCAGTCAGCGGAGCACAGGATTCGTTCGCATTACTGACGGATGAGAATCTGTACAATGATGTAAAAGGAATTATGGATCTGCAGAAGGAACTGACAGGGCAGGCGCAGGAAGAGTTACAGCTATCTCCTGAAAAATGGCAGGAAGCGGTAACACAGATCACACAGGAAACTGTGGCGGAACCGGTGATCACCGTGGAAACAGATAAAACAGAGAATGTGGCCGTTACTACGGAAGAATCTACTGTGGATACCACAGAAGCAACCGTGACACAGGTACCTGACAGCGGGGAAAAAGTTCCCGTACAGAACGCACAGGAGAACAAGACCGAAGATTCCGGCAGCAGACAGGAACACAACGACGGTGGACAGCATGGCAATCTGTTATTACAGAATCTGAAGGAAGACAATTTCCTGGCACAGTTACAGCAGACGGCACAGACAGAAGAAGCAAGAACCGCAGATACGCAGGACATTATGCGTCAGATCATGGATTATATGAAAGTATCCGTCAAGGCGGACAGCTCTGAACTGGAAATGCAGCTTCATCCCCAGAGCCTGGGAACTCTGCATATACAGATGGCATCCAGAAACGGTGTGGTTACGGCCAATTTCATTGCACAGAATGAAACAGTCAAGGCAGCACTGGAAAGTCAGATGGTACAGCTGAAGGAAAACTTTGCAGAGCAGGGTGTCAAGGTAGAAGCTATTGAAGTTACCGTTCAGACCCACCAGTTCGAACAGAATCTGGAGCAGGGAAGAGGCAATAACAGTAATACGGCAAATGAAACGGGTGCAGGTAGAAAGCGTACCCGCAGGATCAATCTGAACGCAGCATTTGCAGAAGAAGAGCCTCAGACCGAAGAAGACCGGATCGCAGCAGATATGATGTCGGCGAACGGCAATACGGTGGATTTTACCGCATAATAAATAACGAAAGGAGAAAAAGGAAATGGCATTGGTTGCACCCGTGGAAAACGGTAAGATCGTAGAGACCGCATCCCAGACTTCCGTGAGTAAAGCTGCAAAGTCCAGCAGCGGAATGGACAAGGAAGCATTTTTACAGCTTCTGGTAGCACAGATGAAATATCAGGATCCTCTGGAGCCTACGTCCAATACGGAATACATAGCACAGTATGCACAGTTCTCACAGGTAGAGCAGATGCAGAATATGTCCAACAGTATGGATCTGCAGAGAGCAAGTTCTCTGGTAGGCAAGGAGGTCTATATCAAGACCACCACATCCTCCGGCGATACCAAACTGGTGCAGGGAAAAGTGGATTATGTGTCCTACGAGAACAACAAAGCTTACCTTTATATCAACGAAAAGAAGTACTCCATTGATGATCTGGATTCCGTAGTGGATACGGATTATCTGAATGCGTACAACAAGGCTTACAACTTTACCGTAAAGCTGAACAAGCTTCCTAATGTAAACGGCATTGATTCCAGTGATGGCAAGACCATTGATGATCTGGAGAAGGAATACAACGATATGACTGATTACGAGAAATCCTTCCTGGCAAAAGATACCGTGAACAGCTTGAATAAGTACATTGAACGTCTCAAGGAGATCCGCAAAGCTGCCGAAGAAGCAGAAGAAAAGAAGGATACCGAGAGCAAGGATGAGTCAGAAGAAACTGACAGCACAGAGAGCGTATAATGCAGTAAGCAGCTGACGCAGAGGGGCAGATGGATATGGATATTCAGAACAACAGTTTTCTGTCCATTGACCAGTTGGCAAATCAGTACTTAAACAGCAGCCGCAAGACCGTAAAAGCAGCACAGGAAAATCTGGTATCTTTCCAGGAGATCCTACAGAACAAAAGCCAGGAACAGAATGTTTCCGGAACGCAGGATCTGAAATTCTCCAAGCATGCCGCCGTACGGCTGGAAAACAGAGGCATTGAGCTGACAGACGCACAGCTAGAACGCTTGAATGACGGAGCAAGAAAAGCGGGACAGAAGGGAATCAGGGATTCTCTGGTGATCGTGGATGACTTGGCCTTTATTGTGAATGTACCCAATAAGACCGTGGTGACTGCCATGAACAGCAGAGAAACCGAAGAAAACGTATTTACAAATATTAACGGAGCCGTTATTATGTAGACCGGACCAGGGATGGAGGTCATGCTCCCTTGAATGACAGAGAGGGAGCACGGTTCCAATACAGGAGGAACAAAGCACTATGATGAGATCATTGTATTCTGGCGTAGCAGGACTTAAGACACACCAGACCAGAATGGACGTAATCGGTAATAATATTGCCAACGTCAACACAACAGCTTACAAATCCAGTTCCATGACTTTCAGTGAACTGATGAGCCAGACCACACAGAAGGCCAGTGGTGCCAACGCTGCCACTGGTGTCGGCGGTACCAATGCCAAGCAGATCGGTCTGGGCGTTAAGGCAGGAGCTATCAACACTGCCATTACCACACAGGGTTCCGCACAGTCTACCGGCAACCCCTTTGATATCATGATCACCGGAGACAATTTCTTCGTAGTCAGCAACGGCTCCGAGAACTTCTTTACCAGAGACGGTTCTTTCTATGTAGATGGCGCCGGCAACCTGGCAATGACCAGTACCGGTTACAACGTCATGGGATGGGGCGTGGATGAGACCACAGGTAACATCAAGCAGGATACCGTAACCGCACTGCGTATTATGAGTGCAGCAAATATGACATATCCTCCTGAGGCTACCACACAGGCAAATATTTCCGGTATTCTGGATGAGAACGATAAGGATGTGACCAGCGCCAACGGTAAGACGGTAAATCTGAACTTCTTCGACGCAAGAGGTTACAGCTATACTGCGAAGTTTACCTTTAAACAGTCCAGCGGAACCGCCAGCAATGAATACAGTATGGAATTGACGAAATTGCTGGATTCCACCGGAGCAGAGATTGATATCTCCAAAGTGAAATTTGGAGACAACTCTACCCAGACACTTCAGACACCGGTAACATTTGCCGGCGATACTTATGAGTGGGATGGTAAACAGTTAAAGACCAAGGCCGACAACAAGGTGGTTGCGGACCTGAGTGCAGCATTTAATGCCGACGGAACTCTGATAGATACTTCTAACGATGAGGCAGCGGCAAAGGCACAGCAGGAGACCCTGGATGCTATTGCAGCGGCTTATGGATATGAAGGTTCTACAGACGAGTTCCTGAAACTGTATCAAAAGGGTGCCAACGGTACAGAGGTAACCGTAGAGACCATGCTTGGAAACATGGCAAAAACGACAACTGCCCAGGGGGATCTGGTTCTTACTACAGATAAAGATAAACCAATGACTATGGATGGCCGGTTCTTTGAAGGTGTCAAGGTAATATTTGACACAGATACCGGTAAGCTGAAACAGGTAGGCAGCAATGTTACCGACTTTAAAACCAATGTGGATTTCACACCACTGGGCGGAAATTTTTCAAATATTACCATCGACCTGTCCGAATGCACCAACTACGACAACAAGGGTACTTCCACCATCGGTGCCACCAGTGGTGACCTGGATGGTCTGGGAACCGGACGTCGTCTGGGAGATATGATCGGTGTATCCATCCGGAAGGATGGTATGATTTACGCAAGCTATGACAACGGTATGACCAAACTGTTAGGCCAGATTGCTACCGCAGCATTTGCCAATGCCTCCGGTCTGGAGAAAGAGGGAGACAACCTTTACTCTGCAACCCTGAACTCCGGTGAGTTCGATGGTATCGGCGTAGACATCACCGCAGGCGGTGGATACATGTCCACCGGTCAGCTGGAGATGAGTAATGTAGACCTGTCTTCCGAGTTTACTGAGATGATCACCACTCAGAGAGGTTTCCAGGCCAACAGCCGTATCATTACCGTATCCGATACTTTGTTGGAAGAGCTGACCAATCTGAAGCGTTAATAAAGTGTTAAAATTATAATAAACATACAAAGGGATAGGAATTCCACCTGTCCCTTTTGTGTGTATAAAAGATCAAGGGAAAAAAGTACTATAAGAAAAAATGAGAAAAAAGCATAAAACGGATAAAGTGTAGAAAATGTTCGGATAACAGGGAAGGAGAAGACAGCATGGTAGAAGTTACGAAGATTAATGGAGTCAAGGTATTGGTGAATCCGGACCTGATTGAACTGGTGGAAGAGACCCCGGATACGGTGTTGACACTTACCACCGGAAAGAAAATAATTGTAAAAGAAAGTAGACAAGAAATAAAAAATCTTGTAATATTATACAGAAAGGATATTTTTGCAAGATAAAAAAGCAGAATGTCAGGTGATTTAAGTGGATATAGCATCTTTAGCAGGAATATTATTAGCGTTATTCATGTTGGTATTTGGTATCATAAGCTCTGCGGGTGTCGGAGGATTCAGAGAATATCTGGATCCGGCTTCTGCAATTATTACATTCGGTGGAGCTTTCTCCTGTACCCTCATGTCCATGAGCTTACAGAATTACATAGCGGGTCTGAAGTCCTTTACTCTGATCTTCAAGGCACCGGCACTGAATACTTCCGAGATGATCGGCAAGATCATAGAGCTTTCCAATGTGGCACGTAAGGAAGGTCTGCTGTCTCTGGAAGAAGCAGCAACGGATCTGGAGGAACCTTTCCTGAAAAAGGGAATTCTTCTGATCGTCGATGGTACCGATCCCGAACTGGTACGTGCCATCATGGAGACAGAACTGGTAAGTGTAGAGGGAAGACATAAAGAGACGATCGGTTTCTGGGATACACTGGCGGCCATGGGCCCTGCCTGGGGTATGATCGGTACCCTGATCGGTCTGGTAGATATGTTGTATCACATGGACGATCCGTCCACACTGGGACCTGCAATGGCAGTGGCGTTGATTACTACATTGTACGGATCCTTGCTGGCAAACTGGATCTGTACGCCTGTTTCCAATAAATTAAAAGCAGATAATGCTGTGGAAATGCAGCAGAAGGAAGTTATGATCGAGGGGCTTTTATCCATACAGGCTGGTGAAAATCCCCGTGTCATCGAAGAAAAACTGAAGTCATTCCTTCCTCCGAAGGACAGAACAAGTGCAGATGGTGAAGAGGAAGCAGGGGGTGAAGCATAATGGCAAAACGTAAGCCAGAAGATCCACCTGCTGGATCCCCGGCATGGATGACCACATTCAGTGACCTGATGAACTTGCTGCTGTGCTTCTTTGTTATGTTGTTTTCCATGTCTTCGATAGATGCAACCAAGTACAGCGAAATGGCAGCAGCTATGTCGAACAGCACTTTTAGCATTTTCAATGCCGGATCCACGGCAATCGGTGAGGGTATCCTGATCAGCAACGGCGTCAGCCAGTTGAATGATCTGGATGAGTATATCAGTAATGCCGGAAGAAACGCAGACAGTGAGACGGATTCTGATAATTATGAGAAATATGACAGCGCAGAAGCTTTGGAAGAGGCACTGAATGAGAAAAATCTGGAGAGCAACGAAGAACTGGCGGAAACAGTACAGGAAGCTCTGGTGGAGGACAGCCTTGCAGATCAGGTCAGTGTGTCATTTACGGCACAATATGTGCAGCTATCTATGAAGGGAGCGCTGTTGTTTGATTCCGGAAGTGACAGCCTGAAGGATCAGGCTAAGGCAGTTCTGGACAAGGTGGGAGTGATCCTGGAACGTTACGGAAGTAATTCCACCATAGAAATCGAAGGACATACAGATAATGTCCCTATTCACAGTGCGAGGTTTGCCGATAATGAAGAATTGAGCAGCGCCAGAGCACTTTCCGTGTTCTATTATCTGACAGAGACTACCTCTCTGGATCCATCTGATCTGAGACACGCAGGGATGGGTGACCGTGTACCGGTAGCTGATAACTCCACAGAAGAGGGGCGCAGCAAGAACCGGCGTGTAGAGATCAGAATCTATAATCCATCCACAACATATTAGTGTGGAGAGGGAAAGGAAGCATAAGACCAATGAAGAAAAATCTGATGACAGTATTGATTCTGGCACTGCTGGTGGTGAACATTGTGTTGACCAGCGTCATGCTTGTGAGCATTGTGGGTACGAATAAGAAGACCGCACAACTGGTAGACAATATTACCACTGCCATGAATCTGGAACTTACCGTTCCGGGGGATGAAGAAACAACGAATGTTGCCCTTACCGATACAGAGGTATATAATATTGCAGACTCCATGACAATTCCTCTGAAGAGCGAAGCAGGAGCAAAACAGGATTACATCATGTTTGATGTATCTTTGTCTATCAACAAGAAGCATAAGGACTATAAGACCTATGGCAGCAGTGACACGCTGGCAAGCTATGAGAACCTGATCAAGGATGCTATCACGGCTACCGTTTCCGCACATACAGAGGATGAGTGCAGAGAGGATATGGAAGGCTTAAAAGAGGAGATTCTGAAGTCTGTTCAGGATCTATTCCAATCCGACTTCATCTATAAGGTCGCAATCAGCGGAGTGAAATTCGGCTGATGAAGCGGGAAAATAAGATGACAGGAGGTGAGAGCCTGTGAGTGATATACTTTCACAAAGTGAAATTGATAATCTTCTGAAACAGTTGTCTGAGGGAGACCTGGATGTAGACCAGATCCAGGGGGAGGACGAGAAGCAGGTCAAAAACTATGACTTCAGCCGCCCTACCAAATTCTCCAAAGAACATTTACGAACCCTGGAGATCATATTCGAGCATTACAGCCGACTGATCTCTACGAACCTTCCGGTATATCTGCGCAAGAATGTACAGGTTGCTGTGGCAAGTTCGGAAACGGTTACTTTCAGTGAGTTCTCCAACGCACTTTCGAATCCGTCGGTGCTTGGAATTGTTAATTTTG
>OHIR01000755.1_pt1 | contig 18503 bp, 8 predicted proteins | sample 1568301 | NCBI WGS metagenome assembly OHIR01 (sample SAMEA3879539, study PRJEB24766) | human gut metagenome | biome: human-associated habitat; feature: feces | place: USA | collected 1985/1987
TCATATCTCGAAAGAGAATATTGAGAAAATGAAGGGGAAAAACATAAATCTCCTGATTGGATAATTGAAAGGAAAAAAGAGACCCGGCCCTCGTACCCATTTATATTATATTACAAATATAAGTACAATCCGCCTGCATTCCCATGCCTTTTCATCTCACTCACTGAACGAACCGGATTCAGTCAGGGACTGAAAGCCTTTCACTCAGGGACTGAATAACATTCAGTCCCTGAGTCATTGTACCCCCTCTCAGAAGGTATCAGGAAGGGGGTATAGCAAACCACCCACCCCGTAAAACAAGCAATAAAATTATAGGACATCCTCCTCTGAAAGCCGATATGCTTCCCTGACCACTTCCTGCGGATAGCCGCACATCTCGATAATCCGGATGGCATTACGTTCCGTCACCGGTCCCGGCTTCAACTTATAATCAAAAGACAATGTATTGTCGGCAACACACTCACAAAAATGAAACAATTCATATTCGTCCTCAAGTAAGGAAGCCAGTTCGACATCGTGAGTGGAAGCAAACACAATACTGTTCTTGTGCGCCAAAGCAGACAGCACAGCTTTGGCTATAGCTATCCGTTCCACCGTATTCGTCCCCTTGAACAACTCGTCCAGCAGGAAAAACCGCCAACACTCCTTTCCGGCTTCCAGCATCTCTCGAACAATTTGCACCTCCTGCAGAAAGAAACTTTTTCCCTCCATCAGACTATCCTCCAGATGGATAGCAGAATATAACGCAGTATCCATAGGAAAACGGAAACTGCGAGCAAAACAAGTATGGAGCACTTGTGCGGAAAGCAGGTTAAGTCCGATGGCACGGATAAAAGTTGTCTTACCGGACATATTGGAGCCGGTAACAAGGACAGATTTGCCACAGAGTGTAATGTCATTAGGGATACAACGTTCTATAAGCGGATGATAAAGCCCTTCTGCATGAAACGTTTCACCCTCGCTGCAAGCTTCCGGTAAAACATAATAGGGCAGCCCATCCCGGAGCTCGGAAACAGAGCAAAGCACATCCACCAATCCGAAATAGCGGAAAACCTCTTCAATCTGTTCCTGTCTACCCTGCAATAGAAAGAAAGCCTTGGAAACCGGAATAACTTCCCGCAGAAAAAACACATTCACTATCTCGGTGAAGAAATAAGCGAAAATGGCGATGTCGCTCTCCAGTCTGATACTGAAACGGAAAGTGGAAAGTTTCTTTCGCAACGGATGCAATGCCTGCAAAGTCTTTTGGATATCCCGATGCACGGATGCACACAACGGAATCTGTGCCAACTTCTCCGCTTGCCTGAGCAACTGCCATAACTGAGGAATGGAAAAGAAATAGCCCTGAATCCGCGCCTTGCTGCGATAGTGCAGTACCATGTTCACCAATACCGATATACACAATAACCCCAGAACGTAAAGCGAAGATGTAACATAAACCATCCCTGACAAAACAAAAGGCACGAACTGCAATATACTTAGCAAACGGTAAAAGCGGTGGGAATATATGGGATGGGAAATGGAAAACAACGATGCAATGGCGCAAGCATCCGGCGTATCCAGTTTCCGCAACTCCGACCGGATTTCTGCACGCAACTCCTTGTCGGCAGAGAGTTCGCGAATCACTTCCTCCTGTTCCGAAATCTCCGAAAGGCGGTTGTAATGCAACAAGTCGTAGAGGTACTGTCGGCCCACACAAGAAGAGGTACGGTCGGCCCATTCGAAAAAGTCATCCAGATTGAGGTCGTCCCAGGTTTTCTGTGACACCAAATGTTCTTTCTCCTTCACCGACCGGTACTCGTGGTATAGCGATATATCCGAAAATGACTGTTCCATCAAAGAATTATTTGGAATGATGCACAAAAATAATGAAAAGATTGCATTCTATCTAATTTCCTTGCTGCTTTCCCTATATTATGTTTACTTTGCGGATACAAACACTTTTCATTACTTCACCATTAAAATTATAACAAGATGAAACACACTTTTTTCACATTGACACTGTTTTTACTGGCCTTACTGTCAACATCATGCGGAAACAAGAAAGTAGCATATCAGAATCCCCTGCCCATGGCCTTCGGAGACCCGTTCCTACTGAAAGCTTCCGACGGCAAATACTATATGTACGGAACGGGCGGAGTATCGAACGGTTTTAAAGTATACTCCTCCGATGACCTGGTGACATGGACAGACGAGGGTCCCATCTATCAAGGCGGCACCTCCGACTCATGGGCCACCGACTGTTTCTGGGCACCCGAAGTGTATGAACGGGACGGCAAATACTACCTATGGTTCAGCGCCAACTGGAAGGAAAATCCCACTAAGGAGCAAGAGAACTTCCGTATCGGTGTAGCCGTAGCCGATAAGCCTACCGGCCCTTTCAAAGAGCTGTTCAACCAACCGGTATTCGACCCCGGCTATCCTATCATCGACGCAAACATACTCTTTGACGATGCTACCGGAAAGACCTACCTCTACTACTCCCGCTGCTGCTACAAACATGCCGTCGAGAGCGAAGTCTCAGCATGGGCCAAAACAAAGGGCTGGTTTGACGAGATTGAGGAGAGCTGGATTTACGGCGTGGAGCTGAAACCGGATTTCTCCGGTGTCATCGGAGAGCCGGTAGCATTGCTTTGCCCGCCCAAAACGATGGACGACCCTCAAGCGAAATGGGAGAACCGTTCGGTGACTACACATGAGGTCAACAGACGCTGGACAGAAGGTTCGTATATGGTGAAACACGGGAATCTCTATTACATGCTTTACTCTGCAAACTTCTTCGGAGGAAAGAATTATGCGGTGGGCTATGCAACCTCCCAAAGTCCTTTAGGCCCATTCACAAAGGCTGCCAACAATCCGGTGCTGCAAAAGAACACAGAGCAAGGCGGCATCGTGACCGGAACCGGGCATTGTATGCTCATCGACATTCACAATCGGCTCTACTGTGTCTACCATGGACGCACCGAAACCACCGGTGACGAACGAATGGTATTCATCGACCTCATAGACATCCAACCAGACGGGAAACTGGTAGTCCACGGACCGAATACGGATTTACAGAAAATCACATATTAAAGCTATCAGGCGCAGACTGTACAGCATTTCACGGTTCATTATTCCCCGTGGCTCTCCTATACATTCCGCGCCTGATGAAAATTAAAAAGGACATATCCATACACAACAATCCGCTCCATATTTGTTCCTGACTTCAATTCTATTTTCACCGGTATCCAATACAATGCCTTTCCATTCCAGTACATTTACGGAATCAGGTTTTGCAGTCCCATATGCTTTGCCATTGATATACAATTTGGCAGCTCCGCTATTGCTGAATACTTGCACATCAACGGTTTTGCGGGTTCTGTTTACCAATCGTTTTCCTGCGATATATACAAACTTATCTTCTTGATTCCAGTTTGCCTTATAAAAGTAAAAGGCATCTTTCTTTATTTTCCGGTCGTAAGTCACCAGCCCCTTATCGTTGCGTCCCATAATGGATCCCTCCCTACGGCCTGCCGCCGAAAAGTCGAACATGCACCAGATGAAGTTGCACCACAAGAATTCACGTTCCTGAAGCTGTTTCCAATTCTCCACATGATAATAAGTCTGCCAGTTTTCGGGATGCCATTGCCCCCACGGTTCCGGATGCCTCAGCGAGTCTGCCTGCTGGAATACGCATGCCCCGGCACCATACTCGCTGATGCCCATCTTCCGCTCCGGATGTGCTGCATGCTCGCGGTCTATCCAGCGCCCCATGTCATCCATGTTGTCGCCATACCAGCCGAAATACTTGTTGAAAGCAATCAGGTCGGTGAATCCGTTGAAGTCGTCATCCTGATTACTGGCTCCCATAGTGGGACGGCTCGAGTCCAACTGACGGGCCAAAGCATGAAGCTCTGCCGCCATACGCGAAGGACGGTCCAGCCAACCGGAATTTATCTCATTGAACAGCCCCCAGAACAAAATGCAGGGGTGATTGTAGTTCTGTAAAATCAGTTCCTTCAATTGCAGGCGCAAGTTTTCATCATAAGCAGGATTATTCACATAAACATTGACAAAAGGAATCTCAACCCATGCCACCAGTCCCCGCTTGTCCATCTGTTGATGCATGTATTTGGCTTGCGGATAGTGACAAAGACGCACGGCATTGCATCCCATTTCCTGCATCAAGTCCAAATCTTCATCATGGTCTTGCGGATAAAATGCCGAAGCGCGTTCTGCCCTATCCTGATGCCGGTTCACGCCATTCAAGCGATAAGGCTTTCCATTCAGGAAGAAACCTTTCTCCGCATCGGCATGAAAGTAGCGGAAACCTATCTCTTCTTCGCGGCGGTCTATCTCTTTTCCATCCTTACGCAATATCACCACTCCTTTATATAAATAGGGATTCTTCACTCCATCCCACAAATGAGGCCTTTCAAGCACTATGTCCATCATCACCTTTTTATCCTCACCCACCTCTGCACTGGCAACACGGCAAAGCAACTTTTCCTTGTCATATAGTCGAAACTCCACCTCGCAACCGGTCACAGTAGTTTCCCTTGCCGAAAGCAGTGCTTCAATTTTCAAATGGGCCTTTTTCTCCGATACATCGGACTGAGTGAAGAATACACCTGAAGAGGCATAATAAGCAGGTTCTATGCAGACATCCTCCGTTACCAGCAGCTCCACTCCCCGATACAACCCGCCAAACATATTGAAGTCGCCGCAAATGGGAGCGACATCCATAGTCTGAGCATTGCTGACACGAATTTCCAATACACTTTCTGTTCCCGGGACCAGGAAATCAGTCAATTCTGCCACAAATGCCGTATAACCACCCTTATGTTGCATCACAAAATGATGGTCGATAAAAATGTCGGCAACCGTCTGTGCAGCCATCACTTTCAAGAAAAAACGTTTGCCCCGATAATGGGCAGGAACAGACAACTTACGACTGTAATTGCATAATCCCCTATAATAATCGGCATTGCCAAACATGCCATCGCCCGCATTCCAAGTGTGAGGCAAAGTAACCTTCACTATTTCCGAAGCAGGTGCCTGAAAACCCCGGTGGAAATTCCATCCTTCATTCAGTGGAATCACCTCTACGGCAAATACACATGTTGACAATATTCCCAAAGAGAATAAAAATAAAATGATGAATCTGTTCATTTTCGATAAAGTATTAGAAGGTTAATCATATTGGCAGGAACCAGTCCTTCCCTGCAAAGGTATGAAATAAATGTTGAATAATAAATGAGAAAAACACTTCAAGACACGCAAGACAACAAACGGATGACATGTTTAAGACTTATACGACCGCGATGCAACATTACAGACCTATTAATGCAACATATTTACGTTTATTTAAATAAGATATTGCTATCTTTGAGAATTCAATTTCAGATTATATAGTATGTCTTTTACAAACTATTTACACAAATTAGCGTTCCCCCTCATTCTTCTGTTACTGGCTTATCTGCCGTTAGCAGGACAAACTCCGTATGTATTTCGCCATCTGAAAGTAGAAAACGGGCTTTCAAACAATAACGTAAAAACCATATTGAAAGACTGTGAAGGCTTTTTATGGATAGGGACCGCCAATGGATTGAACCGATACGACGGATATAGCTTTAAAGTGTATCAACCCAAAGAAAAAGACATCCATTCTTTATTGTCTAACGACATCTGGAACTTACAGGAAGACGGTTTGGGCAATTTGTGGATTGGAAGCGAGGCAAGATATTGTATATACGACCGAGACAAAGACAACTTCATTACCGATATTCCCTCATACCTCCTTAAAATAGGCATCCAGATAAATGGTACCTACAAAGTACATGTTGACAAAAAACACAATTTATGGGTACTGCAAGGCCAAAATGCTTTTTACTTCAATTTTTCTCATAAAACCCTTAAAATATTCAAAATAGAAAACTTTCCAGAAGAAACTCCGGAACTGAGTATCAGTGATGATGGTGAAAACCTGTATCTTCTTTGGAATTCGACCTTATTGAAACTAGAGAACAACGCAAAGAAATGTAAACGGGTAGATAACATCAGCTTACCCTCCAACTCTATTATCGAAAAGCACATATACATTGATTATCATGGAGGCATCTGGCTATATTCATATACCGATGAACAAATATTCTATAAGAAAAACATAAAATCGGAATGGAACCAAATCAATCTCCATTCCAAAATAGAGACAAAAAGTAATGCGGTAAGGAGCATACTGGATGACTCGAACGGACATGTCTGGATAGGAACGGACCATAAAGGAGTATTCATTTATGACTACGTAAATGATAACCTTGTCAACCTCCTGAATACCCCTATGTCTTCCACATCCCTTGCTTCCAACAGAATAAATACAATCTACCGTGATGATTCAGGCGTCATTTGGTTAGGAAATTTCAAAAAAGGAGTTTCTTATTATCACGAAAGCTTCCATGAATTTATTGATACCCAGCATAAAGAATGCGGTGATATAGCCTCCATTTTAGAGGATAAGACCGGAAACATTTGGCTGGGAACAGATGGGAACGGACTTTATGTAAAAGAAAAGCAAAAAGGATTTGCCATTCGCAAACTATCCATCCCCGACATAGCCATCATCAGTCTTCTCGAAGACCATAAAGGACGGATTTGGGCAGGAAGTTATCAAGACGGATTGTTCTGCTATGAGAACAACAGTATTCGCCATTTTACTCCAGAGAACAGCCAACTGCCATACAGTGGCGTATGGAGTATGAAGGAAGACCGATATGGAAACTTATGGATAGGTTATGTACTGGAAACTTTGGTTTGTTTTAATCCGGACACAAATACTGCGACAAGTTATCTACTACCTGATGGGAATAATATCAATGTACTCAATATCTGTTATGACTATGGAGACAAAATGTATATCGGGACTACATACGGACTCTGTGTAATGGACATCGTGACGAGAAAACCCGAAATGATTTATGCCAATCGAAAAGAGACACAGCCATTCAAGCAGCTCTTCATTTCCACTGTATTCAAGGACGACAGAGATATATTGTGGTTAGCCCATAAACAAGGATTGACTGCCTGGGACTTAAAAAATGATTCACTACACTGGTTCGACGTAAACAACGGATTGTGTGACAATCTCATTAACAGTATAACCCAAGACAATCATGGTAACATGTGGCTTGCAACAAGTAACGGATTGTCTATATTGGAAGTAACCCCAGACACCCAGGAAGGAGTAGACTTTTCTTTCAAGAATCTTTCTACCAGAGACGGATTGCCAGAAAATCATTTCAACTCCCATTCCGCTTGTAAATTGTCCAGCGGAGATTTACTGCTGGGAGGCACCAGTGGCTATACATCTATAAATCCGAACAAGCTGACCGAAAAGAGCCGACCGCTGGCAAAGGTGTATTTTACAAATCTGACCATTGGCAATCAACATATAGAAGTAGACTCAATATATGAAGGGCGTAAACTATTAACAACTGTACTTGGCAGAACCCCATCATTGTCTGTCAGATATGACGATTATTTAATCTCCATCGAATTTGCCGCAGGCGATTTGCTGAATGCTGATAAAATAAGATATGCCTATAAACTGGAAGGATTAAATACCCAATGGTACTATACAAACGAGAACAAAGTAGCTTTCACCACCCTTCCTCCTGGCAATTACAAACTATTGATTAAAGCTTGTAACAGTGACGGTATATGGAATGACGAAGCTAGTGAGTTGAATATAACCGTTTCATCTCCAATATATTTATGTAATGTTGCTATCATCTTATACATATTGTTTGCCATTGGTATAATATCCTATGTAATATACCGATTCAAAAAGCATCACAACATAAGACTGGAGCAACAACGAGCAAAACTGGAGCAAGAACAAAAGTTGCTCCTGAATGAGATGAAGCTAAAGTTCTTTACAAATATAAGCCATGATTTACGTACACCACTGACGCTTATCATTAGCCCGTTACAAATGTTATTGTCAGAAACCCTGGATGACGGAATACGCAAAAAACTAAATACAATCAATAAAAATGCACAACAATTACTTACATCGATAAACTCTCTGCTTGATTTCCGGAAACTGGATGTAGGAGCCGAGACAGCTCATTACAAATCGGGAGATATTGTCAACTTTATCCGCGAGATTTGCAGTACTTTTCAAGAGTATGCTCTTGACCATACCATCAGCTTCTGTTTCATGTGCGAAGTAGAAAACCTGAACATGTCCTTCGATCCGGTTAAAATAAAAAAAGTAATGAACAACTTGTTGTCCAATGCCTTCAAATACACTCCTGATAAAGGAGAAATCAATGTACATCTTTATCGCGAAGATGACAATGTATGCATCTGTGTGGCAGACAACGGACAAGGTATCATAGACAAAGACAAGAAACATATCTTCGAACGTTTTTATCAGGTGCAACAAACTTCGGAAAAAACCGGCAGTGGAATCGGCCTGCATATTGCAAACGAATATGTACATCTACACAAAGGAACAATCTCCGTTACAGACAATTTTCCTAAAGGTTCCGTATTTACCGTTAAATTGCCTATCGTCACATATGCCAGTGAAAAGGAGGAATTACTTCCGGAACTGCTAAACAATGACAAAGCTCCGAATGAACTTCCCGTTCCAAATGCGGAAGAATTGCGGTATACCATCTTGTTGGTGGACGACAACAAGGATTTCTGTAGTTTCATGTCTGAATACCTGTCCGATGAATACGCCATACAGGTTGCCTACAATGGAGCAGAGGCATTGAAGATATTAGAAAAAAACAGTGTCAATATTGTAATAAGCGACATCATGATGCCAGTGATGAATGGAACAGAGCTATGTCGGCAAATCAAAACAAACATGCAATGGTCCCACATTCCCGTTATATTGCTTACAGCCCGTATGGCAGAAGAATACAAAAGTGAAGGATTTGAGCAAGGAGCCGATGACTATATCGTAAAGCCTTTTGACTTCAAATTACTAAAGCTGCGCATCAGGAAATTTATTGAATGGACAGAAAAAAGCCATCGTAAATTCAGTCAGAAAATAGAAGTGACACCTAATGAAATAACAATCACTCCACTAGACGAACAATTTATTGAAAAAGCTATCAAAATAGTAGAAGAGCGCATGAGTGATTCCGACTTCTCTGTGGAAATGTTAGGAGCAGAATTGGGGTTGAGTCGTAGCCATCTCTACAAAAAGCTGATGTGTATCACCGGTAAAGGTCCGGCAGAATTCATCCGGATTATCCGTTTGAAGCGCAGTAAGCAACTTCTAAAGGAAAGCCAGAAACAAATTGCAGAAATTGCCTATGAGGTGGGATTCAGTTCTCCAAAAAGGTTCACTGTAAACTTCAAGAATGAATTTGGAATATCACCATCTGATTACATCCGCAGTCTAAAATGATAACTTGAAACATAAAGGTATGTTATTTGAGACATGATAGACCTATGCTATTATGATAACTTTCCATATTTGCAGTAGCTTTTAATAACAGTTATTTTTAAATCTTAAATTAAAGTATTATGAAGTTACACGCAAATGTATGCTCTCAATGGGAATGGACAAAATTGAGACAATTGCTTGTTATCGTGTTACTAGGTTTGGGTATTGTTTCCACGTATGGACAAACCAAAACAGTATCCGGTATCGTTAAATCAGAATCGGGCGGTGAGCCACTTGTAGGAGCCACCGTCAAAGTGAAAGAAACCAATACGGGCGGCATTACCGACATCGACGGCCGTTACACCATCCAGGCAAATCTGGGACAAACATTGATAGTCTCTTACATCGGCTACCGCACCAAAGAGGTGAAAGTAGAGCGCACCACCCGCATCGACATACTGCTGCAAGAAGACAATGAGATGCTGGACGAAGTAGTAGTAGTGGGATACGGTACGATGAAACGCAGTGACCTGACCGGTTCCGTAGTCAGCGTGACGGGTGACGAACTGAAAAAGTCCGTAGTCACCTCGCTCGACCAAGCTTTGCAAGGACGTGCCGCCGGTGTGCAGGTGACCCAGAATTCCGGAACTCCGGGTGGCGGTATCTCGGTCAGCATCCGTGGTATCAACTCCTTGAACGGCAACGAACCGCTCTACGTTATCGACGGTGTAGCCATCTCAGGCAACAACACCAGCAACAGCAGCGTGCTCAGTTCCATCAACCCTGCAGACATCGTTTCCATGGAAGTATTGAAAGATGCATCGGCCACAGCCATCTATGGTAGCCGCGCCTCCAACGGTGTAGTACTCATCACCACCCGTCAGGGCGAAGAGGGCAAAACGAAGGTCTCCTACGAAGGTTACTATGCCTTGCAACAGCTTCCCAAGAAACTGGAAACACTGACACTCCCCGAATATGCAGTTTACCAGAACCTCCGCGCCGCCACCATCGGCTTCGGTGCACGCGAAGAGTTCAAAGACCCCTCACTCCTCAGCCGCGGTACCGACTGGCAGAATGAAATCTTCCGCACTGCCCCGATGCACAACCATCAGATAAACATCTCCGGAGGTTCGAAGAGCATGAAATACTCGCTCTCCGGCGGCTACATGCAGCAAGACGGTATTGTATTCGGTTCGGACTTTGAGCGTTTCTCTTTCCGCGTCAACATGGACAACGACATCAACAAGTGGCTCACCACCGGCTTGCGTGCCTCCGTAGCCCGTACACAGCAGACCAACAACGTAGACGGTTCGGGTGCCATCTACAATGCCCTGAACCAGCTCCCCGAAGTGCCTGCCCGCAACCCGGACGGCAGTTTCGGCATGCAGACGGAGAACATGTATGGAACTTACTTCTCCAACCCCCTCTCCGACCTTATCCAAAATGAAAACTATAGTCGCAACACACAAGTCTATGTCAACGCCTTTGCCGACATCAAGCTGTGGAAAGGACTCGTATTCCGCACGGAATATGCCGCCAACTTCAATTACAGCAACGACTATAAGTTTACCCCCTCCTACGACTACGAGCACTTCAAGCAGCAGTCGTCAGCAAGCCGTGGAGCCGGCAACGGAAGCAACTGGACATTGAAAACTTACTTTACTTATAATAATACCTTCGGCAAACACGGCCTCTCTGCCATGCTGGGACACGAAGCGCAAGAAAACAAGTACGAGTCGCTGAGCGGCAGCCGTACCAACTTCCTCTTCAACTCCGTACACGAACTGGATGCGGGTGATGCCACAACAGCAAAAGCCAACAGTTCCCGTGGTTCATCCGCCATCGAATCATACTTCGGCCGTCTGAACTACAACTACGACGACCGCTACTTGCTGACCGCTACGCTCCGTGCCGACGGTTCGTCTTCGTTTGCCAAAGAAAGTCGTTGGGGTTGGTTCCCTTCGGTAGCATTGGCTTGGAAAGTCAACAACGAAGCTTTCCTCAAAGATGTGGAAGCCATCAACTCACTGAAACTCCGCCTGGGTTGGGGTGTAGTAGGTAACCAATGGGCGGGTTCCTATGCCTACGGCGTCACCATGGCTTCGGCAGCCTCCATCTGGGGTACTGGTTTCTATGCAGGCAACTATCCTAATCGTGAACTGAAGTGGGAAGAAACAAACTCCTTCAATGTAGGACTCGACCTCGCCCTCTTCAACAACCGCATAGAGTTCATCGCCGATGCTTATTACAAGAAAACGGACAATCTGCTGATGCAAGCTTCTCTTCCTACCTACGTAAGCGGTCTGATTCGTGCACCGTGGGTCAATGCCGGTGCCATGACCAACAAAGGTGTAGAATTTACCCTGAACACGCACAACATCCAGACACGTGATTTCACCTGGACCTCAGGACTCACCTTCTCCATCAACCACAACGAAGTGACGAAGCTCTACTCCGAATCATCCGCTATTTCGGGAATCAACGGTTCGGAAACACTGACCTACACCATGGTGGGCGAACCGGTCGGGCAGTTCTACGGCTATAAAGTAATCGGTATGTTCAAGGAAGAAGGAGATTTCTACAAGAAAGGTGCCGACGGCAACTTCCTGCTCGACGAAACGGGCAACCGCATCCAAGTAGCCATCCCGAAAGACCAGACCATCGGCAAATCGGGCATCTGGGTAGGTGACTACATCTATGAAGACCGCGACAACAACGGTGTAATTGATGAGAAAGACCGCACGTTCCTCGGCAATCCGGCACCCAAATTCACGTTCGGCTTCAACAACTACCTTTCTTATAAAGGATTTGACCTCAACATCTTCCTGAACGGCTCGGTGGGCAACAAGGCTATCAACCTGATTCGCCGCACCTTCACCGATCCCATGCGTAACAGCAACCTGCTGAAAGAAGCTACCGGCATTGCCCAAATCGCCATGCACGACCCCGAAGTGGGCGACGAGGTACTTTCCAATGTTTACGTGGCCAACGCCGATGCAGCCAAAGTACAACGCATCACTACCAGTAGCGCCAACGACAACAACCGTATCTCCGACCGCTTTGTTGAAGACGCTTCCTACCTCCGCATAAAAAACATCTCGCTGGGGTACACCTTCCCACAGAAATGGTTGCGCCGTTTGCAGATAGACCATCTGCGCCTCTACGTCAACATCCAGAACCTCTGTACCATCACAGGCTACAAAGGCTACGATCCCGAAATAGGCGCTTTGAACTACAATGTATTGCTACGTGGTGTGGACGATGCGCGCTATCCTTCGCAACGTATCTATACATTTGGCCTTAACTTCAATTTCTAATGAGCCAGACAAATCATTTATCATTTAAAATCTCAATATAGTTATGAAACACAGATTTCTAACCCTTATATCATCGCTCCTTCTGCTTACGGCATGCAGCGACTCATTTTTGGAACGTGCTCCCGAAGGAAACTACGTAGATGTGACATACTACACTTCCGACGATGCACTCGAACAAGCCACTGCACCGCTTTACAACCGTGCATGGTTCGACCTCAACTCCCGCGCCATCGTGCCGCTGGGCAGTAACCGTGCCAACGATAACTTCAGTCGCTGGGGAGCTCCCGAGTTCACCAACTTCAAGGTGACAGCCCTGAGCGAAAACCTTGCCAATGCATGGACAGGTTTCTACTCGGTCATTACAATGGCCAATGCAGTTATCAGTGATGTGCAGACCAAATGTAGCAACAGCGTAAGCGAACGTGCCAAGCGCACAGCCATTGCCGAAGCCCGCCTGATGCGTGCTTGTGCCTACTTCTACATGGTTCGCCTCTGGGGACCGGTTATCATCATCGAAGACAACGACAAAGTGGTTGCCAATCCCATGCAACCGCTCCACCGCGAAGAAGATGTGCTGGAACTCGTTATTCGTGACCTCACTTATGCAGTCGAGAATCTTCCTGAAGTGGCAACCGCCAAAGGACGTGTCAACGCATGGGGTGCAAAAGGCATGCTTGCCAAAGTCTACCTCGCCCGCTCAGGCTGGAAAGGAGGCACACGCGACAACGCCGACCTGGAGAAAGCCAAGGAACTGGCCGCCGACGTGATAAACAATAGCGGCATCAGCCTTTACGAAAACTATGAAGACCTCTTCAAGTATAAGCACAACAACAATCCCGAATCGCTCATTGCCATGCAGTGGGTGCCACTGGGTGATTGGGGCGTATGCAACACTCTGCTTGCCGACCTCGCCGGCAACAGCGAGATGACCGGCGGTGTAAACGTATGGAGCAGCTATCAGGCAAGTATCGATATGCTCCAGCAATATGAGTTGGGCGACACTATCCGCCGCAACGCCACCTTCTGCACACCGGGTACATACTATTCATACATCTGCATTGCCGACGGTGGTTATACTTACGACGGCGCCACCTCTTGCATTAAAAAAGGTGTACCGGGCGGTCCGGACGACGACAACGACGGTTATATCCAGTCCATGAACTCTCCGCTCAACACCTACATCCTACGCCTTGCCGATGTTTACCTGACCTATGCCGAAGCTTGTCTGGGCAACAGCGAAGAACTGACCGGTGGTCCCGGCCTGGAAGCATTGAACCAGGTGCGCGACCGTGCACGTATCCCCCGCAAGGAACGCGTAACCTTCGAAGACATCATTCGCGAACGCCGCGTAGAGTTCTCGATGGAGTATTGTAACTGGTATGACATGGTATCGTGGTATCACTGGAAACCCGACTACATGCTGAATTACTTCCAGAACCAACACCGCGGCTACACAGTAGACCTCATCGTGAAAGACGAAGACGGTTACCTCCACTTCGGCAAGAAAGAAGGCGACACTTTCCTCGAAGGCATAGAAAATTGGCAGGAACCGGGCGAGAACATCGAAATCCACCACGGCAACATCCTGATGCCTTATCCGGAAAGCGATGTCATCCAGAATCCGCTACTGAACGAAGAACCGGTAGCATACGAATTCAGTGAATAAACCAAGTTATACATTCATTATCTCAAATAACGACTTTAATATGAAATATATACATTTTCCTTTTGTGTTGCTCACCATCCTGTTGGCATGCAACCTTTTCACCGCCTGCAACGATGACGAGGGCGGCGGTGTTCCCGTAATCCACCACATCCGTCTTGTCGACCCAGAGAAGGCCGACAGTACGTTCACCGATGTAAATCCGGGCACCATGATTGTAGTCATCGGCGAAAATCTGAATGATGTGCGGAAAGTGTTCATCAACGAACAAGAAGTTTCGTTCAATAGCAACTACGGCACTTCCACCAGTCTCATCCTCACTATCCCCGGCGAATTGCAACTGACGGGTGCCAACCCCGAACTGAAAGGCGAACTGCGTATCGAGACCTCGCACGGCATTGCCACGTACTCCATGCATGTGCTCTCGCCCGCACCCTACATCACCCGTGTAGCCACAACCTTCCCCGTGGAGACGGGCACGCCTCTGCGCATCGTGGGCGGTAACTTCTACGAAATTCAGCGCGTTTATTTCACCACTGCCGTGGACGACATCACCAATGCACCTGTTTCGGTAGAAGTAACGGACTACACGGTAAACAAGAACTTTGACGAAATATCATTCAATGCTCCCGCAGGCCTGATTGATGAAGGCAGTCTGGTAGTGGAGTGCTATACCGCATCCGCATTTACTCCCTTCCGTCGCACAGCCCTCCCACCAAGTATCAGCAAGGTAAGCTCCATGATGCCTATCACGGGTACCACAGTTACCGTACTGGGACAGAATTTTATGGATATCGCCTCCATCACAATGGGCAATCGCTCGGTAGATCTCTCTACTGTTACCGTAAGCGAAGCTAACGATATGCTTACCTTTACCATGCCGCGTGCACCGCAAGGCACTTGCTCACTCGCCATTACCACAATGGGCGGTACTGCCGAAGTTCCGGGCTTCTATCCTTTGGAGAATATAGTATTGAACTATGACAACATCGGTTGGTTCTCCTGGGGCGGGCAAGCTGTACCCGTCACTGCCGACGGTACAGCAGCTCCTTTCTTCTCGGATGGTAAATGCTACAGCATATCAGGGGAACTTTCAGCATGGAATTACTGGTGGGGCCAATTGCAGAACGGTGCCGTATGGGGCATTGACACAGCCTTCCTGCCTACCGATACACCGACTTCCGAACTGGCTTTGCAGTTCGAATGCTTCGTGGCAGTGGAATATGGCGGAGGTCCTGTATTCCGCATCTACCTCAAAGGGAATGAGGCTCACAACTACACGAACTATCGTCCGGTGAGCGACTTCACCGGAAAAACCGAAGTAGGCCAATGGATGCAGTGCAGCATTCCGCTCTCCGAACTGGTAGACGAAACCACTTGGGGCGAGTTCCAAAAACGTGACGGTGACGAGTTGGCACTCCAGATGACAAACCCCAGCGAAAACGGTCCATACAACATCGAAATGTATTTTGATAATTTCCGAGTTGTCAAGATACAATAATTTGAATTAAATTCTGGCACAGGATTACACAAAGTGACACCTTCTTTTAAACTCTTAGACGCTGATTCAATTGAATCAGCGTCTAAAAATAAATACACCGAAATTATTAAAACGAAATTTTACCGATACCATGACACAAATCTTCAAGAAAACCTTATTAACCAGCCTGGTTCTATTTCTGATGACAGCTTGCTCTGACGATAAAAAGGAGCTGAAAATCATCGTAGAGCCTACTTCTTTCCATTTTGAACAAACGGGTGGTAGCAAGAAATTCGGTATCACCCCCAATGAACCAGCCACTTTCCAAAGTTCGGAAGCATGGTGCAAAGTAACCTCGGAAAGCAGCACTCCCGTACAGGCAATCTATAACATAACCGTAGAACCCAACACTACGCCCGACGTGCGCAACGCCATCATCACCGTCAGCGTAAAGGAGCATATACAAGAAATCAACGTGGAGCAGGCGGCCTATATCCAAAGCGATGAACCGGAAAAATACACTGTACGCGAGAATCTCACAACCCACCAACTGATTAACGAAATGGGACTGGGCATCAACCTAGGCAACACGCTGGATGCCGTGGGCGACTGGATAGACCCAAGCAACATTCTCAATTACGAACAAGCATGGGGAAGCCCTATTATCACACAAGAAATCATTGAAGGATATGCCAAAGCGGGCTACTCATCTCTGCGCATACCGGTCAGATGGGGCAATCTGCTGTCCGACGACTTCAAAGTGCATCCTGACCTGATGGACCGCGTAGAGAAAATCCTAAACTGGACCCTCGACTGTGGCATGGTGGCTATCATCAATATCCACCACGAAAACGAATGGATTAAACAAGTACCCACCGACAGCAAAGCAAAAGAAAAATTCACTTCCATCTGGAAACAGATATGTGAACGCTTCGAAAAGTACGGTGACCACTTACTGTTCGAGCCAATGAATGAAATCGGATACGATGAGATTTGGACTCCGTGGGGCGGTAGTGAAGCCGACAAGGCAAAGGCACTGGGATACGTGAACGACCTCAACCAGCTCTTTGTCGACATAGTAAGAAACAGTGGCGGCAACAACGCCAAACGTCATCTGTTGGTGGAAATCTACAACACCAACTTGGAGTATGCTTACGACCCCTTGTTCAAGATGCCGAATGATCCCGCAAACCGACTTGCTCTTACAGTGCATTACTATACTCCCGCAAACTTTGCCATACTGGGTGGAGGCGAGGTTGTCGATTGGGGTGTAGGCCGGGAAAGCTGGGGAACGGAAGCTGACTTCAAGGAACTGAACGACAATATGGACCTACTAAAGAAGAATCCCCGTCATCATAGGCGAATATTGCGCCGACTCCAGAAACAGAACAAAGGAAGTGATAAGACTCTTCTGTGTTTCCGTAACCGAAGCCATCTACTCGCGCGGCATGTGCCCAATGCTATGGGACACTCCGGGGGGACAATACAACCGACAGACTTGCCAGTTCGACGACCCTCTCTTCTTAGAAGAAATGATGGCTATTCCGGTTAAATATCCACGGAATTAAACAAATATTCATAATCAATAATCAAATAAAAATGAACAGAATCAGCACTTGTTTCGCCAGCCTATTGCTTTCTTGTGCATTGACGGCACAAGCACAGCAATATCAACTGAATTCACCGGACGGAAAACTAATTGTCAACATCGAAGCCGGACAAGCCCTCAACTGGGCGATTGCCCACGACGGTACCACCGTTCTTTTGCCTTCAGACATTGCCATGCAATGCACTGAATCTGAGGGAAAGCCCATTGCTTTCACCTTCGGCAAAGATGTGAAGGTGACCAAAGCTACCCGCACTTCCGTCGACACTTCCTTCCCCACTCCTTTCTACAAAAAGGCGAGTGTGAAGGACACTTATAACCAACTCACGCTGAAATGCCGTAACGGCTATAGCATACAGTTCCGCGCCTACGACGACGGAGCCGCCTATCGTTTTGTTTCCGAACTGCGCAAACCTTTCTGCGTGAAGGACGAGATTGCCGAGTTCAACTTCGACCGCGATTACCACGCTTTCGTGCCCTATATTAACGACAATCGCGCCGGCGAGCGTTACTGCTACTCCTTCGAGTCCTACTACGATGAGGCCCCCCTCTCTCGCATGTACAAAGACTCGCTTGCCATTACTCCGCTGATGGTAGAACTGGAGAACGGAAAGAAAGCCGTCATTATGGAAGCCGGATTGTCCAACTATCCCGGCATGTTCCTCACTGCCAACCCACAGATGCCCCACGGAGTGAAGGCAGAATTCGCCCCCTATCCACTGGAAACAGTCATCGGAGGCTATGACCGCTTGAACCTCGTCCCTACCAAACGTGCCGACGTTATCAGCAAGCCCAACAATGCCCCCTACTTCTGCCCCAACGGGCGTCCCACAGGGAAACAGACCTATCCTTGGCGTGCCGTGCTTGTTGTTACCCACGACACACAACTCGCCAACAACGACATGATGCAACGCCTCGCACCCGAATGCCGCATCGCTGACACATCCTGGATTAAACCCGGAAAAGTGGCATGGGACTGGTGGAATACTTGTAACCTGACCGGCGTGGACTTCAAGGCAGGCATGAATACGCCCACCTATAAGAAATAC
>OHIR01000760.1_pt1 | contig 18457 bp, 16 predicted proteins | sample 1568301 | NCBI WGS metagenome assembly OHIR01 (sample SAMEA3879539, study PRJEB24766) | human gut metagenome | biome: human-associated habitat; feature: feces | place: USA | collected 1985/1987
TGTCAGTATCAGTATCTGTGTCGGTATCTGTGTCAGTATCAGTGTCTGTGTCAGTATCAGTATCCGTGTCATCATCGCCGTAATCGAAATCATCATCGTCGAAAGGCGGATTGAACGGGTTACTTCCAAACTCTGTATTACCGGAGAACGACTTACAAACGATGTTACCGTCATGGTGCCAACCGCCGCCGTTTATATCGGAATTGGGCGCAAGGATCGAACCGTTAAAGCCATTTATGTTGATAGTTGCCGCATTGGTAACGTTAAAGAGCAGGTTGCCTGTCTGCTCATTATTCTGTAAATGATGACCATTTACAATAAGGCTGTGCATAGCAAGGTTAAGACTTGTGCTGCTGTCGCCTTCGCCACCTGTAATATTAATAAGTATTGTCGAGCCTTCGGGAACATTGATATTAAGAGCGTATCCGCCGTTACCCGCCATCGAATTCCATGTATACATATCGATGGTGAAAATATTCACGCCTTTATCATAGCCGTCAAGCGTAATATTTCCGTATGCACCGTTATATACTCCGTTTGCCTGTAATCCTGCAAGGTGTGCGGATGATGAACGTAAATATGCAAACGTATCGGCAAAATTAAACTTGCACTCGTCACTGTTTACGCCGCCGATTACAGTTTTATAATTTGAATTGCTGTAATTCTCGCCGATGTTGTTTGCCCATACGTTACCGTTATTGGTGCAGAAATTATTCAGCGTGCCGCCTACTATAAGAGAAGCACATCCGTTAGGATCATTTCTGTTCGGATCCTGATGGTTAATATCATACCAACCCGGACCTGTGAAATCTCCGCCTACCGCAATACGTCCTCCGCTGTCTGCGCCCATAACGTTGCAATCTCCCTCTGTAAACAGAGTAAAGCCTGCAGCATAGCCGAATACGTCGTTATAAACATCTCCGACGAGATTATTGTATACAGAAGACTGGCTGGCGGTTACCGAAGTGTCAAAATCCTCCGCCGATAAAATCGAAGGCAAATCGGTGCTGTAAACACTGTCGGTCACATATGTCTGCGAAGCAGAACTGTCTGTAAACACCTCAGCTTGTCTGAGCTGAGTGCCTGCAGGTCCGCCGAAGAATCTGGTGATCAGCATATTTATCGCAAATACAAATGCGATTATCTTTCTGAGCACTTTCAGCTTAGCGTTGAGCTGCGGCTTCTGTGTGTAATTGTCGTAGCTGTTCTGAAGCATCTAAAAGACCTCCTGTTAATATTTCATTAATCAAGAATGATTACTGTTTAACTTACAAATTTTGTAAACTACTGTGTATTTTTGCCACAAGTATACTTTTATACATTATTATTATATACCCGAAATCCGAAAATGTCAAGCATTACCGTTAAATTTGTAAATAATTCTCACGTTCCTGCGAATAATATTTGGTTATCACTCCAACCAAGACTTCCTTCAAATATTTTTCGCCATTTTGCGTTATGAATTAAGTTAAAATAATCACAAAAGTCATTGCATTTATTGTTTTCCGGTGCTATAATTAATGTGTTGAATTTTGCTTACGGATACTGAAATTTACATAAACTAACTACGGAAGGATGAATCTTAATGTCAGAAGTCAGAGCTGTTCAGAAAACAGAAATGCCCGAGATAAATGCTCAGGCGGCAATCGTTGTTACTCAGCATGAGGGTCGCATACTGCTTGAAAAGAATGCCAGAATGAAACTGTCACCTGCTTTTCTTATTAAAATAATGGCATCTATAATAGCTCTGGAAAAATGCAATCCTAATGATACCGTAACAGTATCGGACAGCGTCATAAAGCAGATCTCAAACTGGAAGGGTTCGGCGTCAATCAATCTTGAGGCAGGAGAAAAAATATCTGTACTCGATCTCATTTATTCGATGATGCTGGTTTCAGCCAACGACTCTTTGTTTGCGCTTGCGGAATTCATATGCGGAAGCCTTGACAAGTTTGCCGTAATGATGCAGGAAAAGGCTAAATCTATCGGTGCGGCGGATACAACTATAACTACCGCTGACGGCAGATTTACGGCGGAACAGTATTCAAACGCATACGACCTTGCCATCATCTGCCGCTACTGCATGACCAACAGGATGTTCAGAACAATAGCGGCCACCGATAAATATACGATCCCGGCAACGAATAAAAACGGCTCAAGGGATCTGCAGAATACGAATCTCCTTATAAACAGCGGAAACAGAAGATACAGATATGAAACGGCTATCGGCATAAAAAGCGGATATACGGCTCGTTCAAAATCGTGCCTTGCCTGCTCTGCCCTGCCGCCCGCAAACAAATTCGGAGAAGAAGTGCTTGCAATAATACTGGGAGCGGAAAACACAAAGCAGATGAAATACGTTTTCTATGACGCAATAACGCTGCTCGACTTCACGTTCAATAATTATGAAGCACTCAGTGGTAAAAAACCGGAACAGCAGAATTCAAAAGCGGAAAAAACCATTACCACCGTAGGAAAGCTGTGTGAAATTCTTAACGCCGAGCTTCGTAATGCCGCAGACGTTCCGATTACATCATTTGCCTTCGGTAAACAGAAAATAAAACCCGGCTGTGCATATTTTGCCGCCGATAAGGAAACGGCTGTTGCCGCATTTGAAAAGGGTGCGTCCGTTATTATCACAACTCAGCCGATAGAGAAGATTCCGAATATTGTTGTGGCAAATCTTGATACTGCTCTCAGCAGGACCGCAGTATTTATAAAGTCGGCACTGGGAATGTGGACAGTAGCTGTTATGGACAGTCCCGAAAAGATAAATCCCCTTTCGATGATAGAACAGATGCTGTCGAACAAGATGGAAACCGTGCATTCAATCTCCGTTACGAACAACTACAATTCAATGCTCCACGCAATGTTCGCTTCTACGCCTAAAACCGAGGCGGCTGTTATCAATGTTTCGTGCGTAAACGGAGGAAACGTTGAACGTGTTTCACAGACAGCCAACTTTGACGTTGCTATTCTTACAAGCACGGTCGTATCCAAAAATCCGAGGGAACTGACAAAGCCTGAGCTTATTGAAGAAAAACTCAAGGTATGCGGCGGAATGAACGAATCGGGTGCGGTCATCATCAATATTGACGATAAAAATCTTGCAGGTATATTCACAATACCACAGGATATTATCACTATCGGTGTGGATAACAGAATGGCTGATTATTTTGCCGATAACATAGAGCTTTCTCATAACAAAATATCATTTGATATAATACACGGTGCGGATAATTATCATATAGAGCTTTATTCCGATGATAAGCATAGCGTATATCAGGCTCTGGCAACATTTGCACTGGGCGAGATTATGGGCATACCGCCAAAGCAGATTATACCGGCAATCGAAAAATACCGTCCTTCAACAGGCCTTACAACAGTACGCAACGAAAGAGGTATTTATGTAATATCGGATTTTGAAAACGAGGCTGTTGAAAGCGTAGGTACGGCACTTAAAGAACTCTGCACTATGCCGCTTTCTCCCGATTCAAGAAGAATAGCGGTTCTGTCTGAAGTAGGTGACGGTGACGAGCACGAGCTTGAAATATACAGAAAGGTCGGCAATATCGTCAATAAGGCAAGCGTAGATATTACGGTTTGCTACGGTGAAACCGCCGCAGAGCTTATGAAAACCGCCGATTTAAAAAGCAAATTCGTAATAAAGCTGAACACAAGACAGGCTCTTACAGAATTTTTAAAGCTGAATCTGCGTAATAATGACGCTGTACTTTTCAAAGGCTCGACGGTGACCGAGCTTGACGAAATTATGACGGATGTCACATAAGCAATAACCAAACGGCAGGTATCCCGATTAAATACCTGCCGTAAATTTGTGCTATTTAATAAAAGTGAAAAATCGAAACATATAAAACGGGTATCGGTAAGTGCCGATACCCGTTGCTGTTTTAATTATACCTATCACTTGGTAGCCGCCGCAAGTCTGGTGTAACCACTGTATTCGGTAACGCCGCCTGCTGTCTTGTATGCGGCTATTCTGAATGTGTATGTTGTGCCTGCTTTAAGTCCCGATACACGACAGGTAACCGTTGCGTTGGATGTCGCATTCAGTATCTGCGTCCACTTACCGCCCTTATACTGCTCAACAACATAGCCCGTAGCGGAATTGTTCTTAGCCCACTGTAAATTCAGCGTGGAAGCAGTACCGCTTTTCTTTATGAACGATGTAACGTTTGAAGGAAGTGTTGTTGCCGCAAGTCTTGTATAGTTACTGTATGCAGAACCGTTGAACGCTCTGATTCTGAAGGTGTATGTCGTGCCTGCCGCAAGACCGTTTACCGTATGAGTAACCGTTGCGTTGTTAGCGGTTCTCAGAATTTCAACCCACTTGCCGCCGGTATATCTTTCAATAGCATAACCGGTCGCATTCGCATTCTTAGCCCACTGTAAAGTAAGTGTAGAGCTTGTAGCGGATTTCCTTGCAAATGAAGCTACATTGCCCGGCTGCGTAGTCTTATCGGTAACAGCCGCAAGTCTTGTGTAGTCGCTGTAAAGAACGGTTGAACCTACTGTCTTATATGCTTTAATGCGGAACGTATAGGTTTTTCCCGCTGCAAGACCGTTTACTGTATGAGTAACCGTTTTGTTGTCAGCGGTCTTCAGTATCTGCGTCCATTTTCCGCCCTTGTACTGTTCAACAATATAGCCGCTTGCAGATGCGTTCTTGGACCACTGTAAAGTGAGCGAAGAACTTGTGGCGGATTTCTTTGCAAACGTTGCCACATTTGTAACCGCTGTGCCTGCCGCAAGTCTTGTGTAATCACTGTATACTACCGAGCTACCCTCGTTTCTGTATGCTCTTATGCGGAATGTATAAACACTGCCTGCGGCAAGACCGTCTGCATTATACGATACTGTGCCGTTACCTGACGTTCTCAGTATCTGCGTCCACTTTCCGCCCTTATATATCTCAAGCTCATATCCACTTGCAGCCGCATTCTTATCCCACGATATTCCGACAGATGTTGTTGTTCCGGATACCCTGCGTACATTACCGACAGCGTCAAGAGTCAGCTTTGATACATAATTATCAATATAGGAGCTGTTGCAAACCGAACACTTATGTATCGTATATCCGTCAGTTGTATATGTCGGTGCAACCACTGAAGTGATATAATTGTGAGGTTTCTTTTCGATTGTTGCCGTTTCAATATGATTGCACTTTGAGCATACTCTGTGCTTTTCGCCTGTTGTGGTACAGGTTGAATCCCTGTCGATTATCCATTCACCGTATGTGTGTTCTGTGCATTCGGTATCGGAAACGGCATAAGCCTTTATCATCAGATTATTTTTTCCGCTGTCGGTGCAATCGAACCATCCGTACGAAGGATTATATGTATAGAAGCTTTCACCCTTGTTAGCTTTAAGGCTGTATGTAAGGCCGTTCATACTGTAGCCGTATTCACTGTAAATTCTGACCGTGCCGGAATCCTTGGTTATTTTTGCTACTATCGCAAAAGATTCACCCTTCTTGACCTTTACGGGAGCATCAAACTTCAGCGAATAATAACCCTCGTACTTGACGTTGCTCATTGTGGCAACGGCGGATTTTGTGCCTGATGTGGGATCGCTTGCATTCTGTAAGCCTGTATACACACTAAGCTCGATATTATTTCCTGCGGAAGTATAGGCTGCAGCTCCCGTAACATATGAATCTTTATCTGCGGTGAATACATTCGCACCGTATATATCAGGTCTGGAATAGCCGAATGAGGCTAAGCTGTTTCCGCCGTCATAGCTGTAACGGGTATCAAAGTAATCATCAGCGCCATCGACCGTAAAGTCATAGGCAATGCCGACACCGCTTATCGACTTATCATAGTATGACAGCCAGAAATATCCGTTATCTCTTGAATATTCTCCCCAGCTGTTCTTGATGAGCCATGCACCGTCACCTGCAGGGGCAGTGCTAAATGCAGACGCAGGTATACTGTCGTCCCAGCCTACTACCGTGACTGCATGATTAGATGTATATGCCTCAGGGCAATAGTAGTAATAACTGCTACCGTCACTGCCAAATTTTCCGTCAGTACGTCCGTAATTTGCAGTATCGCAATAGCTGAGCGAAGCCGCACCGTAATCCATAATAAGCTGTTTAAACTCATCGTTGTCGCTGTTGTTGTTGATATGAGCCTGGAACACTCCCGTGATTTTTGCAACAGAAGAATTTCTTAACTCATAATACTCAGATTCGGTAAAATTCTTATTAACGATACTCGGCGTATTGTCCTCGCTGTAAGGATAATCACTGTTTTCATTGTAAGGTCCTATGCCGTTCATCAGGCCAAGACCCGCAGCCCATACATTACCACCGAGTGTTAAATAGTCGGTAGCCGATGAAGCTGTGTATGTCGCATAATCGCCCGACGGGTTGAGTTTACCGTAAAGCGACGGATGACTCACCATATACGCAAGCAGATTTTCCGAAAGGTCTGTATTTCCGGAATTGAACTTATCCGGGAACTCCTTTATCAGCGAAGCCTCGCTTATGGCTGTTGACGAAAAAGCCCAGCAAACACCCCAGTTTCCCTGATCCTTAACAGATGTTATATAACCTTGCTCCACCGCACTGTATTTAGCAGGTGCGGCATAAACGGACAGCGACAACACGCTTGCAGTCACTGCCAGTGCTGTACCCGAAGCACAGATTCTCATTAGTTTTTTATTCATACTTCCTCCTGATGTATATGTATAAATCGGCTGAATGTCTTTTAACGGTAAAAAAACGTTTGTTTTCGACCATTTTACTTATTAATTATACCATTTTACGATGTGACAGTCAATTGATAAATCGTTGAATTTTATGCGATTTTTTTGCACAGAATAGATAAAATTTAAGTTTTCCTTCAAAAAGGGCTTGTATATTTTAGCTAAATATGATACAATTAACTCAAGTCAGAAGGGTATCACCCCTCAGACCCTTGCAAACGTTTTCGCTTGCAAATAAAGTTCAAGGCGTATATCGCCCCGAAAGGAATGAAAGTTATATGACAGTAAACATTACAGCGAAGAAGATTCAGGTTACTCAGGCGTTCTCGGATTACGCAACAAAGAAGATTGAAGCTAAGCTCGATCGTTTCTTCTCAGGTGACGCAGACTGCAAGGTAACACTTTCCGAGCAGAAAAATATGATAACGTGCGAAGTCACAGTCCGCACAGCAGGACTTATATTCCGTTCAGAGCAAAAAGCGACAGATAAAAACGATGCTTTTGATGCCTGCATAGACCGTATCATCAGACAGATCCGCAAGAATAAGACAAGAGTTGAAAAACAGCTTCACAGCTCATTCAAGGGCGGATTTGACGATGTTGTTGAAGAACAGGCTGATTTCGAGGTAGTTAAACATAAAAAGTTCAATCTCCGTCCTATGTCGGAGGAAGAAGCTATACTTCAGATGAATATGCTTGAACACACATTCTTCATGTTCAGAAACGCAAAGACCGGAGAGATAAACGTAGTTTACAAACGTGATGACGGCAATTATGCGGTTCTTGAGCCTTCGGAAGCGTAAACGATATAAAGCATAAAGCTGTATCAACGTAAATAAATAACATACTGCCGTGCAGTGTTCACTGCACGGCAGTAATTCTATTAAAGGAGCGTTATATGAATAAAACAAACTGGGGAATCATCGCAACGGGATCTATCGCCGCAAAGCTGGCCGAAGCCATAAACAGCAATGAAAACTCCGTGCTTTATGCGGTAGCGTCAAGAAGTGAAAATAAAGCAAAGGACTTCGCTGAAAAATTCGGTGCAATAAAGCATTACGGCAGTTATGAACAGCTGGCGGCAGATGAAAATGTCGATGTTGTCTACATTGCCACACCTATGGCTCAGCATTACGAAAACGCAAAAATGTGTATTGAAAAAGGGAAAAACGTGCTGTGCGAAAAGACGATAACCCTTAACTGCAAACAGCTTGATGAGCTTATCGCACTTGCCCAAAAACACAACGTATTCTTTATGGAGGCAATGTGGATGAAGTTTATTCCTGCGTTCAAGCAGGCAAAGGAATGGGTAGCCTCCGGACGAATCGGTGACATAAAGCTCATTCGTGCAGATCTGTCATCTTTTTGCCCTTACAATCCCGACAACCCGTATGACCGTTTTTATACAAATTCACTCGGCGGCGGTTCTCTGCTTGATCTTGGCGTATATCCGCTGACATTCGCCTGCGACTTTCTGGGATACAAGCCGAAAGAGGCAGTAACAAACGCATATATCGGAAAAAGCAACGTAGATTATGACGCTTCCCTGCTGTTAAGATATGAAAACGGAAAATTTGCCGACTCACATATCGGTTTCGATTTTCTTAAAGACAATTCCGCCTGCATAATCGGCGACAAGGGCAGAATTGTTTTCGGCAACTGGTTCTTCTGCACTTGCTCTATAAAGCTGTACGATGAGCTTGGCAACCTTGTTTCAGAGCCTGCGATAGCTCACGATTGCAACGGCTATGAATATGAGGTGCGTGAGGTTGAACGCTGTATTAACGAAAACAAAAAGCAGAGCGATATAAATCCGTTGTGGCAGACAAGAGCCGTCCTTGAAATTATGGACAATTGCCGCAAACAATGGAACTTGAAATTTGACGGAGAATAAAATCATACCCCTTGCAAATTTACTGCAAGGGGTCAGCTTGTAGAAAAAGTATGTTTTTTCAAAAAAAATGCTTGTTCTCAATCCCTATCCCCAAACCCCTTTCCCCGGGAAAGGGGCTATATTACTGGGGCTACCGCCCCTAGACCCTGTCGGGGGCTACGCCCCTGCGACCCCATTTTTAAATAATCAAGAGGTTTATCTACAGACTGAAAATCCCGAAATAGCGATTCCGGGATTTTGACGTCAAATATCATTTCGAAACGCACATTTCTTTGAACAGCACTTTTATTTTTTCAAGTTTTTCCGGATCCATAGATTTCGGGGAAACGTACGTCCTCAGAAATTCGAGAAGCTCTTTTTCGCTGGAGCAGACATTGTCGCTGTCGCTGAGATCGAGATAAAGATGAACAGTCGGAGCGGAAAAATAAAGCACCGTATCGACCCACTGATCAAGGTCGTTTGCACGGAGTATGGATTTAATGATATCACGCTGACGTCGCATCTGACGTATTGGACTTGTCATAACGGTTTCGGTGGTTTTGCCGTCACGGTATATCTTCCTCTGCGTCCACGTTTCGTCCTTGTGATTACCGTAAATATAACCGGAATGGTTTTTTACTTCTATTATAATAATGTACCTGTCGCACATTACAAGTAAATCTATCTCGCTTCTGTTTTTCTTGTACCGCACAGGTACATTTGCAAATACGGTATACTCGCTTCCGAGCTTCTTCACGGTTTTCATAAGCGATTTTTCACCCTTAAAACCGGAAAGCAGTACATTATAGCGTTTTGTTATAGTGAAATTCAGTGCCGCCGCTATAGCCATTATAACTATGAACGTATAGCCCAGTACAACATTTGAATACAGTGAAAATCCTATATAGATCACCAGAAGTACGACCGGCAGCACGCCGAGTATTATCTGAAGAATAAACAAAACCGTAATTTTTTTGAAATTGTCGTAGCCGTGCTTATATATATCGGGCAAAAGACCACCTCCTTGAAACTGCTTATATTATACAGGACTTTGACCTTCAAGTCAATAAATTATCGTTTACTACTTGAAAAAAATCGGAATTAGTGTTATACTGTACTGGATTATGACAGCGGTTACCGCTTAAAGAAAGGTTGACACATAAATGAAACTTGGAATGGTCGGTCTGCCGAACGTAGGCAAAAGTACCTTATTCAATGCACTTACAAACGCAGGAGCAGAATCTGCAAACTACCCTTTCTGCACAATTGAGCCGAATGTGGGAATAGTATCCGTTCCCGATGAACGTCTTGACGCACTCGCTAAGATGTACAACCCTGAGAAATTCACACCCGCAACTCTCGAATTCGTTGACATTGCAGGTCTTGTGAAGGGCGCATCCAAGGGCGAAGGACTCGGCAACAAGTTCTTGTCGAACATCCGTGAGGTTGACGCTATCGTTCACGTTGTACGTTGCTTCGAAGATGACAATATCATTCACGTTGACGGCAAAATAGGTGCCGCAAGAGATATAGAAACAATTAACCTTGAGCTTATCTTCTCGGATATTGAAATAATCCAGCGCAGAATTGACAGAGAAAAGAAGCAGATGAAGGGCGACAAGAGCCTTGCTTCCGAGGTTGAATTCCTCGAAAAGCTGCTGGCTCACCTCGAAGAAGGTAAATCTGCAAGATCGTATCCTTATACAGAATCCGAACTTGAAATGGTAAAGGCTTCTCCCCTGCTGTCGAACAAGCCTGTAATATATGCCGCAAATCTCTCAGAATCAGATTTCACAGGCGATATTGAAAAGAACGAGCAGTACAGAGCGGTTTGTGAAATAGCAAAGGCTGAAAACAGCGTTGTGCTTCCTATCTGCGCACAGATTGAGGCTGAAATTGCCGATATGTCGGCCGAGGATAAGGAAATGTTCCTGTCCGAACTCGGTCTTAAGGAATCCGGTCTTAACCGTATAATAAAGCAGGGCTACAGCCTGCTTGGTCTTATATCTTATCTTACCGCAGGCGTTCAGGAGGTCCGTGCATGGACTATAACAAACGGCACTAAAGCTCCTCAGGCGGCAGGAAAGATTCACACCGACTTTGAAAAGGGATTTATCAGAGCGGAAATCGTTTCGTTTGACGATCTTATGGCTTGCGGCAGTATGGCGGCGGCAAAGGAAAAGGGTCTTGTCCGTCTTGAAGGCAAGGACTATGTTATGCGTGACGGCGACGTTGTACTGTTCAGATTCAATGTATAATAAGTTAAATCGAAGCACAAATCTGCTGTGCTTCGGCTCAGTTTATAAAAATCGGAAGAAAACGCTTGACAAAGCGGTTTCTTTTTGATATAATAATATCGCCGCATGTGCAGGGTATTTAAGAAAACGGCTCAACCGAGCGGTTTCACCTCAAGCAGCGAGAATTTTACAAGATGCCTAAGGGCAAGAAAGGTTTGAAAAAATGTACGCAATAATTGAAACAGGCGGAAAGCAGTATCAGGTTAAAGAAGGCGATGAGATCTTCGTTGAAAAGCTCGACGTTGAAGGCGAGTTCACAATTGACAAGGTTATCATGGTTGGTAAGGACGACGGCGCAGTAGTAGGCGCTCCTTATGTTGACGGTGCAAGCGTAAAGGCTTCTCTCATCAAGAACGGTAAGGCTAAGAAGGTTACAGTATTTACTTACAAGCCTAAGAAGAGCAGCAAGCGCAAGATGGGTCACAGACAGCCCTACAGCAAGATCAAGATCGAAGCTATCAACGCTTAAGTCTTATGATTAAGGCTGTATTCGCCGTAAAGGGTGAAAAATTTATCGGATTTACTGTAAAAGGTCATTCGGGTTATGCCGAGAGCGGAAACGATATAATCTGTGCAGGCGTATCAAGTGCGCTTATGCTGACAGTAAATACGATTACGGATTTTTTCAGTGTGGCCGCAGATATGGACATTCGTCCGGATAATGAAGGCTACGCAAAGTTCAGGCTTAAAGCTCCTTATGTAGACGATGCCTGCACAATGATAAAATCCTTTTACACGCATCTTACAATTCTTGAAGAAGAATACGGGCATATAGATGTCCGCACCGAACAGTGTTGATTACACACGATGAAAGGAAAACAGATATGATTAAAATCAGCTTACAGCACTTTGCTCATAAAAAAGGTATGGGTTCTACAAAGAACGGTCGTGACAGCGAATCCAAGAGACTCGGTGTTAAGCGTGCAGACGGTCAGTACGTTCTCGCAGGCAACATTCTCGTTCGTCAGAGAGGCACACACATTCACGCAGGTAACAACGTAGGTCGTGGTTCTGACGATACATTATTCGCTCTTACAAGCGGCAAGGTAAAGTTTGAACGCCTCGGCAAAGATCGCAAGCAGGTTAGCGTTTACGCTGACTAATCTCAAATCAATCAAGGCGGGTATATTTCCCGCCTTTTTTGTGTATTAAACGGATTTGCATTTTCTGTGCGATTCGGTGCAGAATATATGCAGATAAGACTACCCTGTCGGCAAAAGTGAGGTAAAAATGTTTGTTGATATTGTAAAGATTTATATAAAAGCCGGCAACGGCGGCAACGGCGCCGTATCGTTTCACAGAGAAAAATATGTGAATGCGGGCGGTCCGGACGGCGGCGACGGAGGTAAAGGCTCGGATATAGTTTTTGTAGCCGATGATAACCTGTCAACGCTTATCGACTTCAGATACAAGAAAAAATATATTGCGCCAAACGGCGAAAACGGCGGTGCAAGACGCTGTACAGGTAAAAGTGCGGAGCCTACCGTTATCCGTGTACCGAGAGGTACGCTTGTAAAGGACAGCGACACAGGAAGAATACTTGCGGATATTTCCGACAATGAGCCTGTTGTAGTTGCAAAGGGCGGCAGAGGCGGCAAGGGCAATATGAACTTTGCTACTCCCACACGTCAGATACCCAGATTTGCAAAGCCCGGTTATCCCGGCGAAGAATTCAACGTAACGCTTGAATTAAAGCTGCTTGCGGATGTGGGACTTGTCGGTTTCCCGAATGTCGGCAAATCGACATTCATAAGCGTTGTAAGCGCCGCAAAGCCGAAGAGTGCAAACTACCACTTTACTACTATAACACCCGTGCTTGGGGTTGTTACAGTCGGTGAAAAGTCATTCGTAATGGCTGATATTCCCGGACTTATCGAAGGTGCAAGCGAGGGAATCGGTCTTGGACATTCGTTCTTAAGACACGTTGAAAGATGCAGACTTATAGTTCACGTTGTAGACGTTTCGGGCATTGAGGGCAGAGATCCCGAAGATGACTTTGAGAAGATAAACTACGAGCTTAAGAATTTCTCGGAAGAGATTTCCGAGCGGCCTCAGATAGTAGTTATGAACAAGTGCGACCTTGCAAGCGAGGAGCAGATAGCAAAATTCAGAAAGTACATTGAGGACAAGGGTCTTCCCTGCTTTGAGTGCAGTGCGGCAACCACGAAGGGCACTGCGCAGGTTATCGAGTATATCGCAGGCGAGCTTGACAAACTGCCGCCGCCGATAAGATTCGAGGCGCAACCGCTGACAGCAAGAGAGCTTGACGAGCAGGAGCTTAAGAAGAAGGAGTTCACTATCACAAAGCAGGACGGCATATATATTGTCGATGCGCCGTTTATGGTTCCTGTGCTTTCGATGGTGAATATGGAGGACTACGAGAGCCTTCAGTATTTCCAGAGAGTTCTGCGTTTCAGCGGAATTATTGATAAACTTGAGGAAATGGGCGTGCAGGAAGACGATACCGTTTCTATCTACGACTTTGAATTCAGGTATCTGAGATGATGTATGAAATTATGACAACTGCCGAGGCGAAAGCTCTCGGAGGCCTTACACTTGCTTTCTTCGGTGACAGCGTTTACGAGGTATATGTCCGTGAGCAGATAGTAAAGCTCGGCACAATGCCTGTTGACAAGCTCCACAAAAAAGCTGTGCAATATGTAAATGCAGGATTTCAGTCCTATGCATATGATATAATTGCCGAACTGCTTACCGAAGAAGAAACAGAGATATTCAAGCGTGGCAGAAACGCCACAGGAAACAACGTTCCACGCTCATCCAATCCTAAGGATTACCGCAGAGCAACAGGAATGGAGGCTCTTTTCGGATATTTGTACCTTACGGGACAGAATGACAGAATCAAAGAGCTTTTTGAAAAGATATATACAAGCGAGCGTACATAACTCACGAGAGAAGGATTACAATGAAGGCAACAACAAAACGCACGCTGATCGATATAGCGGTTATTATTATTTCAGGCTTTATATTTTCATGCGGCCTTAAGACTTTTACCGCTCCAAACGATATAGCGCCGGGCGGCGCATCGGGAATATGCGTTGCCGTGGCTCATCTCACGGGACTGAGCGAGGGTGTTCTGTACTTCATTGTAAACGTTCCGCTTATTGTTATAGGCTTTATATTTCTTGGCAGAAGGCTGATGTTCAAAACGCTGCTTTCGATTATAACCATTACTGTTGCGACAGACTATGTGTTCGCTTATCTTCCTCACTATGAGGGCGATGAAATGCTTGCCGCCATATTCGGCGGACTGCTTATCGGTGCAGGACTCGGTCTTTGCTACTCCCGTGAAGGTACGAGCGGCGGCACGGATATTCTGAACCGTCTGATATATAAGCGTTTCCCGCAAATCAGCATAGGGGCTATAACATTTGCCACGGATTTTGCGGTTATTGTATTTGCAACCTGTGTTTTCGGAAAGATTGAATCTGCGCTGTATGCCATCATTGCAATCTTTGTTTCTTCCAAAATGATAGATATTATCGTATACGGAAGCTACGAGGGCAAGATGCTGCTTATATTCAGCGACAAATCCGAAGAGATTGCTCAGAAGATAATGACCGCCGGCAAAGGCGTTACATTCCTCAGCGGAAAAGGCGCATACAGCGGCGACGAAAAACAGGTAATATGCTGTGCGGTAAGAAAGAATGACTATGTTAAAGTCAAACGTTATGTAAAAGAAGTCGATGAATCGGCTTTTATGATAATCACAAGTGCCAAAGAGGTACTCGGAAAAGGTTTCAAAGAGATCAATTGATATAACAGAAAGGAAAAAGTGATATGTCAGGACACTCAAAATGGAGCACCATCAAGAGAAAAAAAGGCGAAAAGGACGGCGCAAGAGCTAAGGTATTTACCAAGATCAGCCGTGAGATAATCGTTGCCATCAAGGAAGGCGGCGGAGATCCCAACAACAACGCCAAGCTCGCTACACTTATACAGAAGGCAAAGTCAAATAATATCCCCAACGATAATATCGACAGACTTATAAAGAAGGCTGTAGGCGGCGGAGAAAAGAACGATTACGAAAACTGCGTATACGAGGGCTACGGTCCTAACGGTGTTGCCGTTATCGTTGATTGCCTTACCGACAACAGAAACAGAACAGCAGGCGAAATCCGTCACTACTTTGACAAGTTCGGCGGCAATATGGGTACAAGCGGCTGTGTATCGTTCATGTTCAGCTTAAAGGGCATTATCATTCTTGATAACGAAGAAGGCACCATTGACGAAGATAAGGCTATGGAAGACATTCTTGAAGCAGGCGGAGATGACTTCAGCTTTGAGGACGGCTGTGTTGAGATTACAACCGATCCCAAGGAAGTTGAAAATGTTGCAAATGCGCTGAGAGATATGGGTTATACCGTAGTTTCCGCAGAGGCAGAGCAGGTTCCCTCTACATACACCACTCTTACTGATGAGGATCAGATAAAGAAGATGGGTCTTCTGCTTGAAACTCTCGAAGACAACGATGACGTACAGAACGTATGGCATAACTGGGATATGGACTGATAGGCTGTCCTGTCTAAACGGATATAAAAACGCCGTATGGATTTTTACTTCCATACGGTGTTTCTTTTTACATTTTTACTATCAATAAAGCGGCATGAACACTCTCATTGCGTTCTCTCCCCTGTTGCCCCATGTATAATAAGGAACGGCTACGGCAAGAGTATCGGTCGTTTTAGGTTCATCAAAGCTGTAGGGCTTATTGTTGTCTTCAAACCTTACCGCCTCAACTTTCAGCCTTGTAATTCCGTCAGGATTATCCGTGTCCGGCTCGCATACCGTGATTTTACCGCCACGTTTAAGTGCTAAAGACAGCACATTGCCGTTATCCGCATCTTCAAAGCAATATACAAGCGGGCCTCTTCTTATTGCCGCCATACCGCTTACAGCAGGTATCTTTACGGAAGGATATACAAAGTGAGGAGTATCCGAAAGCGTAAGCTGTACCTCGTCCCCGTCCTTCACTGCAAGTATAACATAGCCGTTGATTTGCTTTATATCAAGTTTTTCGCCGTTCTGAACAAGGGTGAAGGTATCACTCCAGCCGGGTATTCTTACAGCCAGCCTGCCTCCCTTTACAACCGAATAATTTACGGTCATATCATACGGATAATCTGTGCGGCAAATAAGCTCCATACCGTTTTCGAACTTAACCTCTCCGTCTGCATAAAGATGGCAGAAGCTCATATCGCTGTTTTCTCCGTAAGCATAACAACCGAATGAGGTTATAAGCCTTGCTGCGTTTGGAGGACAGCAGGCGCAGGCGTACCATTTCGGTCTTACCGGCAGGTCATGGCGATGAGTTGGCGATACTCCGGATATTCCGGGTACAACTTCAAGAGGATTTACATAGAAAAAGCGCTTTCCGTCAAGCTGCATTCCACCGAGAACAGTGTTATAGAATGCGGTTTCCATTACATCGGCATATTCGCCTATAAGCTCATTTTTAAGCATTGCGTTTGCAAAGAACATAAGGCCGATAGAAGCACAGGTTTCTGCATAGGCGGTATCGGGCGGAAGGTCATAGTCAACGCTGAACGCTTCTCCAATGACGGTAGAGCCTATACCGCCTGTAACGTACATTCTTCTGCGTGTGATGCTTTCCCACAGCCTTTTGCAAGCGTCATACAGGGCATTATCGCCGCATTTTGCGGAAAGCTGTGCCATACCGGTATAAAGATATACCGCTCTTACTGCGTGACCCGTAGCGTCGCTCTGCGCTCTTACAGGCTTGCCGCTCTGCTGATAGTCGTGTGACGTAGGATTGTTTCCCCACACTGACCAGTCACGCTTTGCCGCTTCCTTTTCATAGAAGTGAGGATCTTCTCCACGCTTATTTATAAAATGCTCGGCTAACAGAAGCCACTTCTTGTTGCCTGTTGTGCGATACATTTTCATAAGAGCAAGCTCAATCTCAGGGTGACCGGGTACGCCCTCGTTATGTTCGGTTATAAAGTGCTTATAAATATGCTCCGCATTCTTCTCCATAACGTCAAGCAGCTTTTTCTTGCCGGTTGCTTCATAATAGGCACAGGCGGCCTCCATCATATGACCCGAGCAGTAAAGCTCGTGACCTTCGAGCAGGTTCTGCCAGCGCTTATCCCTGTCCTTTATCGTGAAATATGTATCAAGATAACCGTCCTCGTCCTGTGCGGCGGCGATTTTGTCAATCAGTTCATCTACGGTAGCCGAAAGCTGTTCATCGGGATAGAGTGCGAGCGAATATGCCGCCGCTTCTATCCATTTTGCCGCATCGCTGTCCTGGAACACCATACCGTAAAAGCCGTCACCGACATCTTCCCCGTGAAGCGCCTTTGCGGCATTTTCAAAGTTCTTCACAACGTGGCTCTTTTCCGTGTCGGGTGCTTCATCGCATAATACACTGTACTGGTAAGGAATTACCGTATCCCTTATCAGCTTCTGATATTTTCCGATAAAACCGCCCGACTTATAGGCTGTGACCTTTATATTCTCCTGTGTTATCATAACAATTCTCCATTCTCCGAGCTTGCGCTTCTTGACTTACTCTCTGATATGTATTATAATCTTATCAGCAAGCTATTAAAATAGATAAAACGGATAAAAATATGGAAAATGTTCATGAACGAGATAATTATCGCTAATAATTCTCTGCCACAGCTGTGCGGATGCGGTCTGTTTGCCGCCTCAGAGAGCTTTATTCACACTGACAGAGTGCCGGATTTCTGCGTACTGATATATGTAATTGACGGGTGTATCTACGTTACCGAAGGTGATACGGACTATGAGGTTAATGCCGGTGAACTGCTGATACTCAAAAACGGCATACACCACTTCGGCAAGAAAAAAATACAGAAGGGTACAAAGTGGATATTTCTGCATTTCAGAATAAGTGCGGATTGTAATGCTTCGCCGTTTTATCCGGACGCTTCTCCGCTCGGCGCTTATGACACTACAGCCGAAAGCATTCTTACCCTGCCGAAATTTCTTCACAATGTTTCCGCCCGCTTTGAAAAGGAACTGAAAACATTTATCGAATATGCTCAATCGGACGATGCGTACAAGAAATGGTTTATCAATCAGCGGTTGTTTCTGCTGTTATCCTCGCTTGCCGTAAGCACACAGGGATTTTCAAACAATCTTACGCTGAGCGACAGGATATGCCGTTATCTGTCGGACAATATCGGTGTGCCTTTCAGCTCTGAAAATATCGAAAAGCGGTTCTATCTGAGTTATAAGTATATGGCGCATCTGTTCAAGCAAGAAAAGGGTGTGACGATGCAGCAGTATCATAACTCGATAAGAATGGACGAGGCTTGCAGACTGCTCTGCTCCACGCTTATGAGCATAGGCGAAATAGCGGATAAGCTGGGGTTTTCGGACGTGCTTTATTTCAGCAGATGCTTCCGCAACTACACCGGCAAAAGTCCGAGCGCTTACAGAAAAGACAGCGCAAGATATTTTTAATAACGCAAAAGCCTGAGAGGAAAATTCCTCTCAGGCTTCAGACTGTCGATAAACCTCTTGATTATATAAAAATGGGGTCGCA
>OHIR01000771.1_pt1 | contig 18290 bp, 17 predicted proteins | sample 1568301 | NCBI WGS metagenome assembly OHIR01 (sample SAMEA3879539, study PRJEB24766) | human gut metagenome | biome: human-associated habitat; feature: feces | place: USA | collected 1985/1987
CTATCTCTTTCTTTATCTCTATCTCTGGTGGACGAATGTCGGACAAATGTCCGCCATTTGTCCGCGGCGGCAAAAGTGCCTTATTTTCAAGCCTTGCGGCGCGTTTCCGTTCCGCTTCGGTAGAGGATTGACCGATCATCAGCTCGATGTCGGTCATATAAAGCAGCCCGCAGTCAAGCTGCTCCACAAGCCCTAACTGCTGGAAGATGGCTAATGCCCGTTCCACCGTCCCGATTTGGTGACGGGTCAGCGTGGCTATCATCTGGGCGGTATAGGGGATATGCTCGTCAAGCTGCAATCTGCCGCCATTTTTCAGCGATTTTAAGTACAGCTTCAAGAGGATATTGGAATACAAAATCCCGTCTTTCATGTCCTCCAACAGCACAATGGAATCGCTGTCGAAGAAGTTTTCTTTCAGTTTGAGGTAGTAATATTTGCGGTTATCTGCCATTGGCGGTGTCCTCCCTGTGTTTCCATCTCTTAGAGAAATACCGGGGGCAGAGGACGATAATCGCCCGGAAGCTCTGCTTGCAGCCGTGTGTGCAGCCCCGGCAAAGGTCATTGTAGGTAATACGGTTTCGGTGGTTGAGGAAAAAGCTCCATTCCAACCGCCGCTTTTTGCTCATGCGTGGCATTTCTCGCTCCTTTCTGCCGTTTCCGCTGGTATAAGCGGATAGGTCGGTAAAAATGTAGTTTCTCGGTGTCATTTTCGGGGATTTCCTGCGCTGTGCGCCCCGTTTCAAAGGTGGGCAGTATTGCGGATAGGGTGCAGGGCATATCCCCGTTTTGGTATCGTTTCGGGGCGGTTTTTAACGCTCATGTTCGTGCTTTTTCTCTCTGTCTTTCTCGCCTTGCAGGATTTGAGAAAGATTGCTTTTCACGGTATGCAGCTCCTTGACACGGGCTTTTTTCTCCCGGTATTCGTTGTAATGGGCGTTCTTTTCGGCGGTAAGCTGCTCGATTTCCGCTTGCAGGGCTTTATGGCTTGGCAGCTTGGAAACGCCATGCGCCCGAAAATAACGGGTGGCTGCGTCCGCTATGATAAAATCGCTTTCGTGCCGTTCCCGGTAGGCGCTGCGGGCTTTTTCCGTTTTCTGCGCTTTCAGACCGTCACGGGCAGGCTTGGTCTTGGCATAGGCAAGCACCTGTGTCTGAAGCTCCTTTTTCTCCCGGATAGCAGCGTCCAGGGCTTTCAGCTTGGCGGTGCTGTCCTGTAAATCCGCATTGGCGGATACAAGGGCTGCGTCCAGCTCCTCCGGCGAATAGCCGTACTGCCCGTAGGCGGCAACGGTAGCCGCCATTTGTTTCAGATTGTGGACTGCCGCCCAGCGGTCATAGCCCGCGCCCTTTCCCTCCGCTCGCTTCGCTGCCCGGTCAACCATGCGCTGAATACCGTCCTTTTCCGGGGTGGTTTGGACAGCTTTTTTGCCCTGCAAACGCTCCCTTATGTTGCGGGGGTATTCGGGTACGGTTGCGGTCTGCTCGGCGGCTCTGTGGGCGTTCTGTTCCAAAAGGGCAAGAACGGCAGCGCGGTCAAAATCATCTCCCAGCTTGCGGGCGGTAATGGGCTTTGTCCTGTCCGGCGTGAGGTAGGATAGCCGCCCTCGGCTCTCCTTGACAGTCACGCCCTGTTGCAAGAGAACGGCGGCGAACTCGCCATAGCTTGCGGCAGAGGACAGCGCGGTGCGTATGGCCTGCCGCAATTTTTCCTTGTCTGTTTCAAACTTCGTGGGCTTGGCTGGCTGCTCCTCGGCTGGCAAGGCGGCAGCTTCCTTGTCCAGCTTTGCCTGCCCTTTCCGCTGCGCCCAATACTCACGCTCGGTAATGCGGTTTTTGCTGCCATGCAAAAGGTCGATTTGATAGAGATTTTCCCGGTGGCACAGCTCCATGACTTCGGCTTTGAAGTATTCCATCGCCGCGTCTGTGCAGCGGTGTTTGCACCCGGCGCGGGTGTCTGCCGGTCTGTCCATGTAAGGCAGGAACGGAACTTCCTCTATCCGCAGAGAATTGATAACGATATGCACATGGATATTGCCGCTGTGGTTGTGTCCGTCCGGGTGGGTGCAGACAATGGCTTGGTGTCCGGGAAACTGCTTCCGGCAAAATTCCTCGCCCAACGCCTGCGCCCGGTCTACGGTCAAACCGTTGTCCACCGCGTCCCGTGGGTCAAAGCTGATAATGTAGTGGTGGCTTTTTACATCTTCCCGCTTCTGGTTCTTCCCATAGCGGAGATTGGAGCGCATACAGGCAACGGCAAAATCCTCGTCGCCGCAGTTCAGCGTGGCTATTCGATAGTCCTCCCTGAGCATGAGCCGCCCGTTTTCATCAAGGGTGGGCTTCATGGTAAACTCGTCATGTTCAAAGGTGAGGTACTGCTCGGCTGCGCCATAGTCCGCATTTTTAGAGCTGATATGTTTGAATGTTGCCAACAGCGTCACCTACCTTTCGCAGGACTTCAAACTTCAAGGCAGCAAGGTCAGAAATGGCGGCGCGGACTTCAACGGACAGGGCGTTGTATGGTGTGCCGTACTCGTTGAGGGCGCGGGCAATCTGATTGAGGTTGCCACCGATTTTTCCGTATTCGGCGGTCAGCCTGCCAACGGCGGACAACAGTTCATCATTGACCGGGGAAACGGTAACGATGGGGCGAATGGTCGCCCGTGTAATGGCTTGCCGGATAAATTCGGCTTGGCTCATGTCATAGTGTTTCAGCCGCTCGGTAAAGTCGGCGTATTCTTCCTCGGTCATGCGGGTTTTGACCACATGGCAGCGGTGGGGCGTGTTGTATTTTTTCTTCAAGCGTTGACCTCCTTTCTCGCCCGACAGGGCGCATGAGCAGGGTTTGGGGAAGGCACTCCCCAACAAGATTTACCAAAGGGGGCAAAACCGCAGATATGCGGATTTTGGCACCGTGGTAGAATCTTGCTCTAAAAAACTACCGCTTTCCTCGGCGGCTCTGGTTTGCGGATATACTGGCTTGCTCCACCAATATAGCGATTGCGGCGGCGTGTTCTGCCCGCTGTTCACCACTACAACGGTGAAAAGGGGGCGTTTTGGCAAACGCAGCGGAAATTTTTTTGTTTTCCCTGTCTGCTCCCTACAACAATCCGGCGGTGTGGTTTGCCAAAGATTTTTGAAAATGGGCGCAAAAAAAGCAGTAAACCTTTTCAAGATTTACTGCTTATCTGCCGCTGTGATGGGCGGCGGTATTAAATTGTCAGCCGTTTTTCAAATGGAATTTATCTGCAATCGCTTTCTTTCTGCTTTCCAATTCCTTTTCTGTAATCTTCCATAATCCTAACGCAATGATCTGCTATCTTTTGCATTCCGAGTTCTTCAAAAAAGGCAATTTGTATTTTCATCAGTTCTTCACAAACAGTCAACTTCTGCTCATCCATATTGCTAATAGCAAGCCATGGGAACGCTTTATATTTCTTAGTGTCCCCAATGAGAAAATTGTACCCTATCAACTCATTTTCACGGAAAACGAAATAGAATTGTGGGCCTGAACCTGGAACTGACTTTTCCATAATTTGCTGCATTGTTTTCACGCCGCCGTATGCCGGAAAAAAACCTATTCGCTCAAGAGCATTTAATATGTCAATCCTTTTATCTGTGGGTATGTCTCTATAATTGATAATCTGTTCCATTTGCTCTACCCTCATTGAAGTTTAATTTGTCAGGCTCTAATTATACAACTTTTCTGTTTAGCGGTCAAAGCGGAACTTCAACAGGCTTTCTATCAGTTGCCTGACGATATGCTCCTGCATATCCGTGTTAATCTGTCCGTCCATTTTCGCACAAGAGCGGATATATCCCGCATAATGGGATAGGACGGCGGCAACAGCTTCCGGGTCGCCCTCGCTTGCCTTAACGATTGTCTCATAGGGAAGTAGCTGGCTCATAGGACAAACCCTCCAACTCTGCCCGTAGCCGCCGTAAAATCATCTGAATACGCCGCCCGGTTGTGTTGCCAGCCCGTCCATATCTCCGTCCAATCTCCCTATGCGTCAATCGTTGGAAGTAGTACAAGAAAATGATTTCCTGTTCCATCTGTGATAGTGCGGACAGGGCTGCGGCAAGCTCTGGACTTTCCAAAAGCACCATCTGACCACAGACGAAAAGCGGATAGCTGGTCATGCCGGATTGCTCCGCAAAGTATTTATCTGTGGTACTGAATGGATAGTGTTTTTCTTCTATCAGATATTCAAGCGAGATTTCCCGCTTGCGGCGGCTCCGTATGCTCCGGGCTGCGTCTATGGCAGCGTGGCGAATAACAGTCTTGCAAAAGGCATCGTGTGTATGCCGGATATGTTCTTGATACTTTTCGTGTTCGGTCATGGAAAATCCCCCTTTCTGAATAATGGCAGAGGGCGGCAGCATCTTGTGCTGTCGCCCTCTTGATTACCGAACAGCAAAGACGGGCGGGGCTGTCAACGGCGGCGCATTTCCGCCGTTCATCTTGACCGTTGACAGGCTCGGCTGGGTTTGCTATCTGCTCACGGCAATTCACTCTCATTGATAGGAATTGCTTCAAGTTCCGTATTCAAATTGTTCCAATAAGAGCCAATATCCGCACTTGTGAAATACTTAAAACCGCCTGCTTCTGACTTCAATTCGCCGTTTTTAACTCCATAGCAGGCGTAAATCAAATCGTAGCTTGTTCCATCTGAGAGGTTAAATCTAAAGCTGGTCACATCTGCTCCGGCAGTTTCCTCAGTTGTTTTGTCTTTTAGGGATAAGCCCTTGAACTTATCATACAGGGTCTTTATATCATTTTCAGCAACAACTACTTTCTTTTCTGCTGATGCAGGCACTCCGTCATAGTGGTACATTTCAACGCTTTCGACATCTTCAACCTCAAATGGGAAGTCGATTTTGACAGGCTCATAAGCAATGTTTATAGGTAACAGAAAGAGAGCTGTAAAAATTGCAATGATACAAAGAGCGATGGAAACGAGAACAGCAATCGTTATCTTTTTTCTGCCTCTCTGCTTTTCTTTTGCCTCATGGCGCATAATAACGCTTTCGCTTTCTTCGTGAAGAACATCTTCGCTCGTGTGAGAAAGCAATTTCTGATAAATTGCGTTACAGTCAGCACAGGCGTTCAAATGCTCTTTTACCATCTCTGCGCTTGCTTCGCTGCAAGCACCGTCAACATACAGCGGAAGAATATCTCGAACAATATCGCATTGTTTACTCATGCTTTTCATCCATCCTTTCTTGAATTTTTAGCTTTGCACGATGATAAGTAACTCTCGCCCATGATTCTGTTTTTCCAAAAATTGCAGCGATTTGTGAAAAAGATAGTTCCCCGAATACGCGAAGCTGAAAGACTTCTTTGTATGGTTCTTCCAAACGGTGAAGAACGAGGTGTATGCGGAACGCCATGTCAGAATCTGCAACTGAGTTCTCAACATTTTCATTTGATGGCAAGTCATTGATTTCACTCACATCAGCTACTCGCTGACGGCTTCGCATTTCATCATGGTAAAGATTTTTTGCTATGGAGCAGAGCCATGTCAATTCATCTGACTTACCTTTGAATTGTGATGTTGTAGAAACAGCCTTATAGAATGTGTTCTGCGTGATTTCCTCTGCTATCTCACGATTTTTGGCAAGAGAAATAGTATACGAGTATACCTGTAAATAGTAGGCTTTATAGAGCTTTTCATAGTCCATACTTGTCATCACCTCCTTCAGCTTCATAGGTTAGACGGAGAAATCGGAATTTCGTTACAAAGAAGTTTGAAATTTTTATACCTTTACGCTACTCTTGCTTTGTGCGGACTATTGGTAGACGCGCATTAACGGCAAGTAAAGAGATTGCTGTGTCAGCTTGATATGTTCAAATGCTAATTAAGTATAGCATACAGCTATGAATTTTTCTATTGCGTTCCCCTGACTTCGGAATAGTGGCAGGGCTGGCTGTCTTTGTTTTGCTTTGTGCTTCTCTACCGTACATGAGCATTCGCACCGGGGTTATCGTTACCGTAGCCTTCGAGAAGGTTGATTACGCCCCATACGCCAAGACCGGCACCGAGAGCGATTACGAGTGTCTGAAGAACGTCAACAGCAGAGTTAAAAAATTCCATAATAAAAAATCTCCTTTAAATTAAAATAGTTTTGATTGTTGTTTGGACACAAAAACAGCCGTATGATTATTCATCAACGGCTTTTGTGTCATCTTCGGTTGTTTCCGAACAGTCGTAAACCTCAACAACTGTATTCGGTTTTACTGTGAGCTTATGCGACAGATACTTTTCAACATCGAAAAGATTTCTTTCGTCAGCGTCGGAGGTCAGAGCGAATTTTGGATGCTTCGTTAAATCGTACTTATTACTGAGAAAAGGTCTCACGCCTCTAAGCTGCAAAATACACTTACTGCCGTCCATTACGCTGAGTTCGTCCATCGACATAAGCTCTTTGCCTGTTTTCTGATAATTCAGGGAGTGCGAGGTTTCTTTGCCCCTGCTTTCACCAGTGTTATACAGGTCAATGGTTTCTTTTCCGAGAATTTCGGAAATTTCTTTCAGAGTGGTCTTTTCCTTGCCACCGAGAAATAGTATTGTATCGCAGTTACCCACGATTGTATCCGCATTATCCTTGTAAATCGCCTTTAACTGACTTTGTGCCTGCAAGATGATTGAAGCTGAAATTTCTCTGCTTCGTATCGTTGCTATGAGCTTATCAAATTTTGGTATTTGTCCGATATTCGCAAACTCGTCGAGTATAAAGCGAACGTGAACAGGGAGTCTGCCGCCGTATTTATCGTCGGCTTTGTCACACAACAGATTGAAAAGCTGGGTGTACATTATGGCTACGATAAAGTTAAAAGTATCATCGGTATCCGAGATTATGACAAAAAGTGCCGTCTTTTTATCGCCTAACGTATCAAGCTCAAGCTCATCATCTTCTGTTAATTCACGCAACTCCGCAATGTCAAAAGGTGCAAGTCTTGCACCGCAGGAAATGAGGATTGATTTTGCGGTCTTTCCCGCCGCCAGTTTGTACTTCTTGTACTGCCTTACGGCAAAATGCTCAGGATTTTCCTGTTCAAGCTCCTTAAACAGCTTATCAATCGGGTTTTCAAAGCTTTCGTCATCTTCTCGTGCTTCGCTGGCATTTATCATCTCAATGAGAGTATTCAGATTTTTCTCATCATCGGGAGCTTCGTACCAGATATATCCGATAAGAGCCGAGTAGTAAAGTCTTTCAGCCTTTACCCAGAAATCTTCGCCGCTTTGATTGCCTTCGCCTTTGGTATTTGCAATAATCGTGTTTACGAGTTTCAGAATATCCTTTTCGGAACGGATATACGAAAGCGGATTATAGTGCATTGACTTCTTGAAATTGATAGTGTTCAGCACCTTGATTGCATATCCGCCCTCTTTCAGAGCCTTTCCGACTTCGTTCAGCACCGTTCCTTTCGGGTCTGTAACCACATAAGACGAGTGCATTTGAAGCAGATTAGGCTTTACATAAAATCGGGTTTTACCTGAACCTGAGCCACCGATTACAAGGATATTCTTGTTTCGTGCGTACTTGGGGCCTGCCTTTGGTCTACCGTCCATAGTCAGACGTTCCGTTTCGGTAAGAATAACATTATCCTCAAACTTGTCAGCCATATATGGCTTAATATCTTCGGCGTTACCCCAACGGGCAGAGCCGTACTCACAACCTTTACGATACTTTTTAGCGTCCTTACCTTTGATATAGATGGCAAGCTTTATGATTACACCGCCAGCGATACCAACGAGAATATCAATCGGGTTGAAGCTCGGCAAGGGATTGAGGAAAACCTCACCCAAGCCGTCCATACCGTTCATTATTTTGTCGCCAAGTTCTGTGCCTGCGGCACTTGTAAACGCCTGAGATACCTTGTTGAAGGCATATCCGAGGATAATAAAAGGCAGAACCTTCATTACTTTTTGCTTATTGAATTTCATTACAGTTCCGCCTCCCGTGTCTTTGATTTCTCTCTTGTACGCTCCTGAGCCTTTTGCTTGACCTGTTCACCGAGAGTTTTAAGCCTTGCCTTAATGGACGGCTTTTCCTTCTTTTTGAGTTCTTTTCCGAGGAAGTCTTTGAAAGCAGCGTTCATAACCTCTGCGTCCTTTGCCTTGAAAAAGATGAAGTATCTCGGCGGCTTTTCAGAGCCGTCCTTTTTGAGAGAGTAGTCGATACCGTACTTACGGGCGGTCTTGTTGAAGGACTTAATGTTTTGGTCGGTTACTTCGATATTCGTGAGCTTTTCGCCTTTCTGAATAAGGTGTTTCACCGACTGCTTACCTTTGTAGACCTTCGGGGACTTGTTTTTCTGTGCCGAAAGGTAGGCTTTAACTGCCGATTTCAGCACATTTGCCGTTACTTTGGTCGCCCTGACCGAGAGCGACACGACTTTTTCGGAGTTCTGCTCCTGCATTACTGTCCTCCTTTCGGGTTATTTGTGTTCTTGCTAAGGGATTTTGAGTTGTAAGCTCATATTCTTTCCTCCTTTTGGGCATAAAAAAAGCAGCCAAGTGTTTTTTACTTGACTGCTATGTAGCGGACGGAATTAACCGCCCGTGTATAAATCGTAATTTACCGCAGAGGTGTAGTAATTGTCAATAGTAACTGCGGCATTATACAGAACTGTTTTCAGATAGGACTTGATATTACGCACTTTGCTTGGATTTTCTTTCAGACAGGAGAAGATATAGTCGATGTGCATTGAGTTTAGCTTCAGAATTCGGCTCTTGACAAGCTCTGTCGGAACTTTGTCTCGTCCGATATTCTGCGTTTCAGCCTCAGAACATACGCATTCAAGCATTATATCGACAATTTCATCAAGCTGTGCCTTGTTGTGCTGATTTACGATTAAGTCGTATTCAATATTTTCAAGAATGATTGCTCTATATCCGTCAATCTTATCAATCCCATCAGGCAGGATAGATTGATGGATATTTAAAAGCTCTTTATTTTCTTTTTCTTTATTTGATTTCTCTTTACTTAATTGTGCCGAGGACATCTGTTTGGGTTTTACCCGTTCGGATTTTTTCCGTTTAGGGTCGTCAAAATGACGTGGCTTCATTCTTATATCGTAGAATATTTCGCCATAAGTGCCGTTTTTTCTTCTTTCTCGGTATCGGGTGATATATCCGGTTTCTTCAAGCTCCTTTATGATAGAAGCGATAGTGTCCGAACACTCACGATTGATTTTCGACAAACTTGAGATTGTCATATCCCAGCTTTCAGGGAGCGAAAGTATTTGAGAGAGCAATCCTCTTGCTTTAAGAGAAAGTCGCATATCTCTTAAATGGTAATTTGGCATTACCGTGTATCCGTCTGCTGTTTCTACTCTGCAATACGCCATCAGAAATCAATCTCCAGCACGAGAATATCGCCGTCGTTGAGTTTGCTGAACTTTTTTCAAAAAAGGTATTGACAAATTCGTCAAGATGTGCTTCGTACATTGCCTTTTCGATTTCATCGGCAATTCTGCCCATTTCATTTACCTCGGCACGAAGCTTGTCATACTCACGCTTTGTCCTGATGAACTCAGCCGTGCTTGCTCCTTTAATTGTACGAGGGTAGACGAATGTTCTGTACTCCGACGCATCAAGCTCTGCCGTAAGATTTGCAATCTTGTTTCTGAGTTCCGCACCGAAGAAAAAAATCTTGAAAAAGGTCTTGACATTTTCCTCGGTTTGTGCTTCGGGACTTTCTGAAAAATATTTCAGAAAAGACTTGACATCTGACATCTTTTGTGCTATGAACCCTTCAAAAAAATTTTCAGAGAAGGGGTTGACAAATCTGCCGTTCTGTGATATGGGATTTCCGTTGACCTTACTGTTCTTCATAGTAATTCCACCTTTCTTAATGTTGGTTTGAGCTTATCATATATTCAGGGAATAGAAAAACCCCGTATCTAACGGTTTGACCGTCGGATACGGGGTAATCTTTTTATTTACCAAGTTCAAGGCTCATCACGAGAGTTATATCTTCCCACTGATTTTGCCTTAAATACTTGCCGTTAGCCTTCTGATAGGCTCTTGCCATTTCATAGGTTATCGGAAAATCCCATTGTATAGCGATTTTCTGATTAATCCCTATTACTAATAGCTGCCTGAGCTGCTGCAAGTCTTGCGATCGGTACACGGAAGGGTGAGCATGAAACGTATGTCAGACCGATCTTGTGGCAGAACTCAACAGATGAGGGATCACCGCCGTGTTCGCCGCAGATACCGATGTGCATATCGGGACGTGTAGCCTTACCGAGCTTGATAGCCATTTCCATCAGCTTGCCAACGCCTGTCTGGTCGAGCTTAGCGAAGGGATCGTTCTCGAAGATCTTAGCGTCATAGTAAGCGTTAAGGAACTTGCCTGCGTCATCACGAGAGAAGCCGTATGTCATCTGTGTAAGGTCGTTTGTACCGAAGCAGAAGAACTCAGCTTCCTTAGCGATTTCGTCAGCTGTAAGTGCTGCTCTGGGGATCTCGATCATTGTACCAACTTCATACTTGAGGTCAGCGCCGGCTTCCTTGATAACAGCGTCAGCTGTTTCAACAACGAAGTTCTTAACGTACTTGAGCTCCTTAACATCGCCAACCAGAGGAATCATGATCTCAGGAACGATTGTCCAGTCGGGGTGATTCTTCTTAACGTTTAATGCAGCCTTGATAACAGCCTTAGTCTGCATCTTAGCAATTTCAGGATATGTTACTGCAAGACGGCATCCTCTGTGACCCATCATGGGGTTGAACTCGTGGAGAGATGCGATGATGTTCTTGATTGTTTCAACAGACTTGCCCTGAGCCTTAGCGAGAGCCTCGATGTCAGCTTCTTCTGTAGGAACGAATTCGTGCAGAGGAGGATCAAGGAATCTGATTGTTACGGGGCAACCTTCAAGTGCTTCGTAAAGAGCCTCGAAGTCAGCCTGCTGCATAGGCTCGATCTTAGCGAGTGCAGCTTCTCTTTCTTCAACTGTATCTGAGCAGATCATCTCACGGAAAGCGGCGATTCTGTCAGCTTCGAAGAACATATGCTCAGTACGGCAAAGACCGATACCTTCAGCACCGAGTTCTCTTGCCTTCTTAGCGTCAGCGGGAGTATCAGCGTTTGTTCTTACCTTAAGAACTCTGTACTTGTCAGCCCAAGCCATGATTCTGCCGAATTCACCTGCGATCTGAGCGTCAACAGTAGCGATAGCACCGTCATAGATGTTACCTGTTGTACCGTCGATAGAGATTACGTCGCCTTCAACGAATGTCTTGCCGCCAAGCTCAAACTTCTTGTTAGCTTCATCCATATTGATTGCAGAGCAACCGGAAACGCAGCACTCACCCATGCCACGAGCAACAACGGCTGCGTGTGATGTCATACCGCCACGAACTGTCAGGATACCCTGAGCAGCCTTCATACCTGTAATATCCTCAGGTGATGTTTCAAGACGAACCAGAACTACCTTTTCGCCTCTATCAGCCCACTCTACAGCGTCTTCAGCTGTGAATACGATCTTACCGCAAGCAGCTCCGGGAGAAGCGCCGAGACCCTTACCGATAGGTGTAGCGGCCTTGAGTGCCTTTGCGTCGAACTGGGGGTGAAGAAGTGTATCAAGGTTACGGGGATCGATCATAGCAACAGCTTCTTCTTCTGTTCTCATGCCTTCGTCTACGAGGTCACAAGCGATCTTCAGAGCAGCCTGAGCTGTTCTCTTACCGTTTCTTGTCTGGAGCATATAGAGCTTACCGTGTTCAACTGTGAACTCCATATCCTGCATATCTCTGTAGTGGTCTTCAAGAGTCTTGCAAACTTCTGTGAACTCCTTGAAAGCCTCAGGGAACTTCTGTTCCATTTCCTGAATGTGCATAGGTGTACGAACACCTGCAACAACGTCTTCGCCCTGTGCGTTTGTTAAGAACTCACCGAACAGACCCTTAGCACCTGTAGCAGGGTCACGAGTGAATGCAACACCTGTACCGCAGTCGTCACCCATGTTACCGAATGCCATAGACTGTACGTTTACGGCTGTACCCCATGAGTAAGGAATATCGTTGTCACGTCTGTATACGTTAGCTCTGGGGTTGTCCCATGAACGGAATACTGCCTTGATAGCGCCCATCAGCTGTTCCTTAGGATCAGAGGGGAAATCTTCACCGATCTTAGCCTTGTATTCAGCCTTGAACTGACCTGCAAGCTCCTTTAAGTCGTTAGCGTCAAGCTCAACGTCCTGTGTAACGCCCTTTTCAGCCTTCATCTTGTCGATAAGCTCTTCGAAGTACTTCTTGCCGACTTCCATAACTACGTCGGAGTACATCTGGATAAATCTTCTGTAGCAGTCCCAAGCCCATCTTTCGTTGTTTGACTTTTCAGCCATTACTGCAACAACGTCCTCGTTAAGACCGAGGTTAAGGATAGTATCCATCATACCGGGCATAGAAGCTCTTGCACCTGAACGTACAGATACGAGCAGGGGATTTTCCTTATCACCGAACTTCTTGCCTGTGATACCTTCCATCTTTACGATGTATTCGTTGATTTCAGCCATGATCTCATCGTTGATCTTACGGCCGTCTTCGTAGTACTTTGTACAAGCCTCTGTTGAAATTGTGAAGCCCTGGGGTACGGGAAGACCGATGTTGGTCATTTCTGCAAGGTTTGCGCCCTTACCGCCGAGAAGCTCTCTCATTGTAGCATTACCCTCTGAGAAGAGGTAGCAATACTTATGTGCCATTGGGGGTTCCTCCTAAATTATTATTCCGGCCGTTTGTCTGAATTTTCCTTTTCTGCGGAAACCGGCAGAATTACAGACTTCTCAGCCATACAATAAGTATTATAACAGATTTGATTCTACTTTTCCAGTGTTTTTTAAAATTTTTTTGTTTTTATGTACCGAAAATGAAGAAAAATTTTTGTAAAATGTAACTAAAGCGTGTTCGGCTGTCTGGTAAAGAGGTATATCGGCATCGAATCGTGCTATACGATAACAAAAGAGCAACAAAAAAAGCTGCGGCGAAACATACATTTCGTCACAGCTTTTTAATTCAAATCCGATCTCAATATTTCCGTACATTCTGTACAGCCATCATTGCGAGCACCGCAACAGTATTATAAAGTGTGATAACACTGGGCGTAAGCAGGGTCATTTCCCTTAGCAGTACCATTACAAGCACCAGAAGAAGTCCGAGTGCGGACGAACCGAGCATAACCGCCTTAGACAGCGAGAAATCACGGACAAGATTCTTTGCCGCCATAATAGCTCTTGCAAACGAGGTGAATGTACCCGAGCAGGAAAGTCCGCCGTTTCCTCTTGAGGTGTACTTAGTGCTTTCGCTGTATTCCTCGTGTGCCTCGTGAGGAAGCACCTTTACGAGTGACGGGTCAAGCTCGAATATATCCGCAAGGCTTTCTGCCGTTACAAGAGAATCGGTAGTATGGACAAGCACCGTTATGCCTCTTGACTGAAGTGCCTTCAGCGTTGACTGTATTTCGGGATTTGCCGTCATACCCACAACGAACATTGCAACTATATCACCGCTTACCGCAAGATATACAGGCTCAAGGCCTTCCGGACAGTATTTGCGTTCATTCTTCTTGTTCGGCAGATCTATGTTGTGCATTTCCATAAGCGCCCTGCCGCCGAGCATAACACGCTTTGTTCCTATCCAGCCCGTAACGCCGCAGTTATCCTCGTAAATGCAGTTATCGACCTTCTTGAGAAGCTCCTTGTTGCCAAGAGTCATATCATAGAACGGATATGACAGTATACCGTCTGTGTGTATTGCAAGGCTTGCCGCCATAAGTATAGCCTCGTCAACGCTGGTCTTGATGATTGAGTTCTTCTTCTGCCAGCGCTTCAGCTTTTTGATCTGTACGCTTCCTGCGGGGAAGAGCGTCTTTGCGTCTGTCATTACCGTGTTTACATCGGAAAATTCGATTGCCGCATCATATCCCAGCAGTGCCGCATTGCATTCGCTGAGCTTTTTTGAGGCACGGGAAAGGGGTCTGTTCACAACGAACAAAAGCGAGAACGGCGTTACTGCCAATATGGTGGCAATAGCCGCAGAAATCGCCCAGTAGAGCGGATTTTCGGCTCCCGATGTGGCAAATTCACTGCCAAACGGATTTATGAACGCCAGTATTCCTGCCACAAGTCCCGCAACAAGCGAGGCTATTATCAGCTTTATCGACATTCTGTCTGCCTCGTCGTCGCAGTAGCTCGATTTTAGAAAGTCCGTCAGAAATTCGGTTTTACGCATTGCCGCAATCACAGGGATCTTTTCGCCTGCCGCTCTTGTAAGTGCGGAGGCACGTTCCTCACCGTCGATTACCTGCGCATAATATTTCTGGCTGTCGCCCGATATGAATTTGAAGTTACGCTTTGCACGGGAAATCATATATATCTTTCCGATTGTGTTGAACATAAGACCGACCAGTGCGGTTGAAAGATATATGAACGAGTGACCGAGCTTGAACGTCTGTACGTCAACAAGCGAGATAACTCCGCCGATCAGCGACAGTACCGATGTAAAAGCGCATACCGAGTCGCAGTCGGCTTTTCCGGTCACCAGTTTTACAGCGCCGTTGCTTATTGCTGTCGAGCATATCGCAATGCCGAGTACGCCAAGTACAAGATAAATGTATATCAGCGAGTTTACATCGCCGGTCGTTCCGTTTATGAAATTGAACGCAGAGCCGAGTCCCAGCTTTGCGAACAGGCTGAAATCGTTCATTACGGCGATAATGACGCTTATCATCGTTATGACCGTAAGCATACCGAGCCTTACCTTAAGCCCCTTGTGGCTTGCACAGAGATCCGCCCATATCTGACCTGTGCTGTCATAGTCCTCGAATTCTTCCTCAGGCTCTGCCTGTTCTTCGGCTTCGGGTACCTCGTCCTCAAGCACAAAGTCCTTAAGCTTGTGCTTCTTTGCCGCCGCAAGCTCAGCCTGCTTTTCCTCCTCCACAGCGGGATTTTCTGTCGGAATAGCGCCTGTTGCCTCGATTATCTGCTTCTGATAGTCTATGTTCAGCGGATGCGGAAGCGTGGTCCTGTCGCCGTTTATTGTGTTGAGCGTTATCGTGCGGTATGCCTTGACATTTTCCTTGCGTTGCTGCGCAAGATTCCTGTTCAGCTTCTCTATAAGATTATCGGTAGATTTCTTTCCGTGATATTCCTTTACGGGAGCGTCGTCGCTTTTCGTATCCGAAACCGCTTTTTCCGAAACGTCTGCGGTATCGCTTATTTTTTCGGCAAGAGAGGTCTTCTGCGGTGCTATGGCTTTCAGATCGTCGCCTGCGATGCCCTGCGTGTTGCCTGCGTACATACCGCTCAGCTCCGCAACGGAAACAAGCTCCTTTTCCTTTACCTGCTCGTTTACCTTTTCCTTGACCTCAAGAGGATTTACAAGCGCCAGCATATCGTCGGGGTCGGAGTTCTCACGCTCCTTTTCAAGCATCATTCTGCGTTTTTCCTCGTCGCTGACAATCTCTTTGCGGATTTCATGAACAGGCTCGGGAGCTTTTTCGGTTTCTGCCGGCTTTGCCTGCACAGCTTTTTCGTTTTCCGCCAAAGCCTTTGCTTTATGCTCGTCAATATCTATCTCGCTGCTTGCGTCCGCTATCATAAAATTATCGGTTTCGCCAAGCACTTTATCGACATCGCTCTGTTCGCCGGTTATTTTGTCTATATCCGAGTTGTCCGTATTGCCGTTATCTTTCCTGCTCTCATAAGACGTTGCTTTTGATACTTTCTCTGAGCCGTCCTGCGCTTCGTTTATATATTCTGCGTCAACGTTTTCCGTGTCGCCGTCCTTTTCACGCAGATATACGCCGTCCTCGCTTCCGTCAAGTCCTTCTATTATTGCGGTTGCGCTTATGTCGTGATGACGTGGTGGCGTATCATCTCCGTATGATCTGACGGTATTGTCCGAGTCGCCGCTTTTCTTTGCGTCAAGCTCTGCCAGAATATCGTCTATTGAATAATCAGCCATATCATGAGCGTCCTTTCGTTTCTTATTTTCCGGTCGTGCCTTTATCTGTATTTGACCGCCTCGTACATCAGTATGCCTGCGCAGACCGAAGCGTTGAGCGAATTTACCTTGCCGAACATTGGAAGTGACAGCACAACGTCACAGTTTTCTCTTACGAGTTTTCCAAGTCCGAAGCCTTCGCTTCCGATGACCAGTGCCAGAGCACCAGACAGATCTGCCTTGTCTATGGGAGTTCCGTCCGCCTCCGCACCGTATACCCAGACTCCGTGCTTTTTGAGCGTTTTTATGGTATCAACAAGATTTGACACCCTTGCTATCTTTATCCATGCCGCCGCACCTGCCGATGTTTTGAAAACGGTAGGATTGACGGTAGCACTGCGTCTTTTCGGAATAATCACTCCGTCTGCACCTGCCGCCTCGGCTGTACGGATTATCGCACCCAGATTATGCGGATCCTGTATCTCGTCACATATGATTATAAAAGGCGGTTTGCCCTTGCTTTCGGCATTTGCGAGAATATCCTCTACCGTGCAGTATGAAACTGCCGATAATGCCGCGGCAACGCCGCCGTGCTTGTCGCCGCACAAGGCTTTCAGCTTATCCTCGCCTGCGTCCTTTACGACTATGCCCTGCTTTTTGGCAAGTGCGATGATCTGATTCATCCCCTGCGAACCTTTAAGCACAAAGATGGTGTCTATCGGCTTTTCGGCTTTGAGAGCCTCTGTGACCGCATTTTTACCGTATATAATTTCTTCGTTTGAAGCTGTTCCCATTATGATACCTCTGTAATTTTCTTGTATCTGCATACAGATATGCAGATTAAGTATAACATAAACCGACTTCTTTTGCAAGCAAAATAAAGGCTTGGAGCAACCTTTCACAAATTTTTCACAACGTTTATTGAAAAAATTGCTTAATTATTTTTTATCGTGATGAAGATAATATTATTGTCGGATATTTTCCGACAGCCGAAAGGAGAATAAAAATGGATTTTAAACGTGATGAATCGTTGCAGAAAAGGAAAAACACGGGTTACAGCGACACCGCAAGGATAATGAGAAGGGCGCTCGGAGTAACGGCGATGAGAGGCTCGGATTTCGATCCCGACGGAAGCTATACCGGTGTATGCGACAATATTTACGAAAAACCCGTGCAGGATGCCGACGATTTATAATTAACGCTTGAAATAAGCCTTCCGTTGTGGTATGATATTTCTGTTCATCACTAAATTTATTATCACAACGGAAGGTGTTTTTTTGTTACATACTGAGCAGGACAAAAAGCAGATAAAGATAATTACGCTCGGTGAGCTTAATCGCCGTGCGGAAGATATTGATACGTTTATCGGAACCTCCGAAAAGCAGTATTCGGATAAAATAGCGGCGGCGGCAGACAGCATAGCGCAGTGCCACAAACAAAAGCCGCTGGTGCTTTTGTCGGGGCCGTCCGGTTCGGGCAAAACCACAACGGCATATCGCATAGCGGATGCGCTTGTGAAAAAGGGTATTAAGGCGATAGTCATATCTATGGATGATTATTTCGTGCCGGGAGTTATACCGCCCGATGAAAACGGCAGGGTAGACTTTGAAGCGCCTGCAAGGGTCGATTGCGAGCTTCTGAAAAAAGATCTGCGTACTTTGGCGGCAGGCGGCGAGGTAAGACTGCCTAAATTCAATTTTGCCGATAATTCAAGACAGCACGGCAACGCAATACGATGCGATGGCAACACGGTAGTTATAATAGAGGGCATCCATGCGCTCAATCCCGATGTTACGGGCAAGATGCACGACAGCGCAACGTTTATCTATGTCAGCGTCCGTACAAGAATAGCCGATGAAAAGGGCGGACTTCTTCACCCGTCAAAGATACGCCTTATCCGTAGGCTCTCCCGTGACAAGCTGTTCAGAGGAAGGGATTATCACAGGACGATAGAACAGTTCCCCAGCGTACAGCGTGGTGAAAGCCTTTATATAATGCCGTATAAGCACCTTGCGGATTTCGATATAGATACATTCTTCCCGTACGAGCTTTCGGTATACCGAAGCGTGCTTGCGAAGCTCTGCGACAATGATTTTGACGAATGTATAAGACAGGTCAACCGCTACAGCGAGTTACCCAGATTCCTGTCGCTGATAAAAGAGGTTCCGCCGGGGGCAGTCCCCGAAAATTCGCTTATAAAGGAATTTATAGGCTGATATAAGGCTTTGCACAGAGCCGTCCGAACGTATCGGATGGCACAGACTGTTGATAAACCTATATTCTTAATAATACGGGGTTTGGGGCGTAGCCCCAAGCGGGGTGAGGGCGGCAGCCCCA
>OHIR01000794.1_pt1 | contig 17961 bp, 16 predicted proteins | sample 1568301 | NCBI WGS metagenome assembly OHIR01 (sample SAMEA3879539, study PRJEB24766) | human gut metagenome | biome: human-associated habitat; feature: feces | place: USA | collected 1985/1987
TCTGTTCTTCCGGACGGATCACCGATCATACCGGTACCGCCGCCGAGAAGTGCAATCGGGCGGTTGCCTGCCATCTGCAGACGTTTCATCAGGCACAGTGCCATGAAATGACCTACATGAAGGCTGTCTGCGGTCGGGTCAAAACCAATGTAAAAAGTAGCTTTTCCGTTGTTGATCAGATCTTTGATCTCTGCTTCGTCAGTTACCTGGGCGATCAGGCCTCTGGCAACTAATTCATCGTATAATGTCATAATTATAAATCCTCCTGAAAATAAAATTGCATTAAAAAATCCCCGTCCCAAAAAGGACGAGGATAAAACTCGTGATACCACCTTTGTTCGCAGGCAATTCACATTGTCTGCCTCATCGAGTGTCCGACAACACTCAGGCGCTTGTAACGTGCGCCGCTACGTCACAGCCTACTATCGCATCTTTCAAAAATACGAATTTGGTGTGAAGCTCGGGGATGTATTCGAAATAAGTTTTCCGTGCACCTCTCATCGACCGGTTGCTTTCTGTCCGTTCCGCTTATTTTTACTTCTTCCCGTCAAAGCTGTTGTTCTGCTTCAATTAACGCCATTATAGACGCGGTGCGTCGGATTTGTCAAGAAAATATTTTTTTAAAGACGGCGACCTTTTTTCTTTTTCATGCGTCTAATCTATGTAAAGGTTCAGTGGTCAGAATGTTGCCACGGAATCATGCAAAGAGCATGAAAACATTGTATACTCAGAGGTAAAAAACGACATGGGATATACAATGACATGCCTTCTATGAGCTCAGAAGAAACAACAGAATATACAGGATTGTAGGCCGGCGGAAAGGAAAGTTATGAAAAAAGAAGAATTGGGAGAGCTGATCATCGCATCCGAGGATATGATGTATCATGTGGCAAAAACGCTTCTGTACTGTGATGCGGACTGCGCAGATGCGATCCAGGAAACGATCGTGAAAGCATTTTCCAAACTGCATACATTAAAATCGGATGTCTATGCGAAGACATGGCTGACAAGGATTCTCATCAATGAATGTTATACCGTGATGAGGAAAGAGAAGAAAGTGGTGTCGCTTGAGGATTATCAGATGGAGGAGCGTGCGGCAGAGACAAAAGATTATTCGGAATTATATGAGGCGATCAGCCGTCTGTCAGAGGATGCGAGGCTTTCTGTCACACTGTATTACATGGAGGGGTACAGTGTGCGGGAGATAGCGGGGATCTTAGGTGTGACAGAGAGCGCCGTAAAGAACCGTCTGTCGCGTGCGAGGGCGAAACTGAAAAACGAATTGGAACAGGAAAACAGTTACGGAATGGAGAGTTGAGTATGAATATTGAAAATATGGAACAGGAATTTCCGAAAATGCCACAGAGCATGCGGGACATGATAGAAAAAGAAGTGGAAAAACAGGTAAAAGTGACACCGCAGAGAGGTTATTTTTCCCTGAAAAAAGCGGTAGTGGCGTCACTGGCGGCAACGTTTGTACTTGGAACGACGATTTTTGCGGGTACAAAATTATATCGCATGAGCAGCAGTCCGCAGGGTAATTACGGTATGACGACTAAAATTGAAAAAACGGATGCGACAGAAAATACAGAAAAAATAGATCCGGCACCGCAGCTTGCAATGAAATTATCTTATCTGCCGGATGGAATGACAGAGACGGAAGAAGGAAAATACAGCTATGAACAGACACCGGGGCAGGGAGGTATCTCGATTGTATTTTATCAGATGGATACCGATGATGAGGCATTTTGGATGCAGGATCATTATGTGACGGAAAGTGAAAATATACAGGTTGGAAACCACGATGGTGTCTATGAAAAAATGCAGAATATTGTGGGTGATGACTCTGCATTTGACCAGATGATCTATGTAACTTATCCGGAATATCATTATGTCATGCAGATGTATGTCGGTCATGATGTGACAAAAGAGGAGGCCTGCAAGGTTGCAGAGGGCATTATTTTAGCACCGTCGGAGGAACTTGCGGATGGCACGGTGATAAGTCCATATAACTGGAGCGATTATGAGGATGCTATGGCGGAGAATAGCGGTGAGGATGAGGCGTTAAAGACGACAGTCACTGCGGAGGAGATGAAAAATCTGCATAAGATCGGCGAGGAATTTGCTGTGACGGGAGAAGCTGATGGAGAATCACAGAATCTGCGGATCAAAGTGACAGATGTGAAAGTGACGGATGATGTCGCAATCCTTGATCCGGTTTTTATGGATCGTGATATGCTGGACGTGGATGAAAATGGAAAACTTCTTCCGGATACGATTTCTTACATCAAAGCCGGAGACGGCATCAATACGCTCGATGAGGTCATAAGCAGCAGGGAGGTACCACGGAAACTGGTATACGTTACATTAGAGTATACCAATGCCGGGGAAACAGAATTGACGGATGTTTTATTCTTTAGTTCGGTCATGAAGATAAGGGAAGAAAACGAAGTTTACGAGATCTGCGGCGGGGAACAGCCAAAAGAGGGGGATGTATGGGATACAGTTCAGGCGGACAGCAGCAGTTTAGAGCATGGCGAAGAAATGGCATATTACGATGTGACCGGCGGAGAGCGGGGAAACAATTATTTTGACAGCATCAAAGCCGGGGAGACAAAGATATTGCATGTGGGATTTGTTGTGGATGAAGATGCACTCCCGTATCTTTATCTGAATACCGGTACTTCCGGCAGCAGTTATACATTTACGGAGCAGGATTTAGCGCAGGGGCTGGTGGATATCCGGCAGTAAAAAGGGAACAGTGGTAAAAAGGAAAGTGCACCCGGAAATCGGATTGTAGGAGCGGTTTTTCGGGTGCCTTTTCGTGTAATGATTGAAAGCCTGTAAAATGCATGATAATATAAAATAATCGGAAATCGGATATGATTAGAAAGGATCAGCCAGCGAAAAGGAAATTTAAAGTGCAAACCGTAATAATCTATAGACTGGCAGAGTGGTAGAATGGATAAAAAGGTAGTATTTCTTGATGTAGACGGAACAATGGTCAACGAAAAAGGCGAGATCCCGGAGTCCGCACAGTACGCAGTCCGTACGGCGCAGGCAAACGGCCACCGGATGGTGGTATGCAGCGGACGCAGCCGTTTTCAGATCTATGACGCACTGTTAGAACTTGGATTTTCCGGGATCGTCGGCGGAGCCGGAGCCTTTGTGGAGGACGAGGGAAAAGAGTTTTATCATGCATATATTGATGAGGAACACAGAAAAAGCAGTTTTGATTATTTAGAGAGCAATGGATTTTTATTCTGTTACCAGGCGGATGACGGTGTGGTGTTGAACCAGAGAAGCTGCGACGGCATGTTAAAGGTTTACCGGGATGCCGGAATGAGTAAAGAGCGCTTAGACCGCCTGATCGGACGGATGCACCTGACCGAGGAGCCATGGAAAAACGAAAAAAATGAGAAGATCATTTATTACGGCGCACCGTTTCCGGTCGCAAAGGTTCATGCGGACATGGAACCATATTTTGATGCAGTGGCGATCAGTCTGGACGGAATGGGTGATTTTGCGGGCGAGATCGGGATCAATGGCATTAACAAGGCAACAGGCATGGAGCGGTATCTGAACCATGTCGGCATTTCACGGGAAAACTGTATTGCGATCGGTGACGGACCGAACGATCTTCAGATGATGGAGTACGCCGGGATCAGCGTAGCGATGGGAAATGCGCGGGATGAGGTAAAGCGGCTGGCAGACATGGTGACGGATCATATTGATGAGGATGGAATTTTGCATGCGTTTGAGCGCCTTGGACTGATAAACGATTGTATTTGATGGAAAATGATGATACCATGAAATGGTGCAGGAAAAACCACGAATGGGATCGTGATGAGAGATCGGAGGAGCCCTATGGATAAAAAATCAGTTCGGGCAGTTGCAGTCACTATTTTTTCCGGGGTATTATTTTTGGAGAGCATGTTTGCAGGCGGAGTCGCAAGCGAGGAGACAGGAAAAGTCTTAGAAGGCATGCGGGGACTGCGCAGAGTGAATAATGTGCATTATCTGGTAACGAACAGTTATTCCGGGAGCCAGGACATTGTGCAGCAGACGCAGGAGATCTGGGCTGACCTGTTAGATGAAACCTGGGCAGCGGAGTATAAGAATACGGATGCCGATGGTGCCATGACGTTTTTAAAGGAATTTTGTGATGGGGTTACGGTCAAGTCTGGAGCCAATGGAATGGCTACAGTACGACGACGGATATTCCAAATTACCAGGCGCTTACGAATCTGGGCTACCGGGAGGAGGACATTGTTTCTGCGGAATGTGTAGATTTAAGTGACGGAGCGACGCAGATTATCTTTTCACTGTCAGGGCAGCAGTTGAAGGAAAAGAGGGATCAGGCGCTTGACCTCATAGAACCGGCTGGTATGGAGGTGGAAGACGATACGGAACAGATGGATAAAATGTCCGTCTATTATGAACAGTACCAGAAAACAGGCTATCAGAATGAGCAGATTGCGTATACCATTAATAAATCCGGGGTTCTGACAGGAATGGAATACAGTTTTGATGTGAAACGGCCTAAAGTTGTGATAAAAGGCGGCGAGCAGAAACTTGAAGGGGAAGAGGAATATGCAATGGGAGTAAAGATCAAGGTACTTTCCTATAACCAGGCGAATATTCCGAAGGTGATAAGAAAGTGTGCGGCAGATGCCGGATATGACAGGTAAAGGATGATGGAGATATAGATGATTTTCATTTATAACGGAAGAATGTGCATTCTCATGTTGGAAACAACAGAGTGATTTGATTGTTGAACAGAGTGCAATGTTAACTTGATGAAAATAAAAAGTTGACATTACACTCTTTTTTGAGTAATATTGTTAACTATAAGATGAGCGGAGGTTAACAAAAAATGAAAACGAAGGGCGTAATTTACTGTGGATTATTTACTGCACTGATTGCAGTCGGGGCATTTATCAAAATTCCGATACCGGTCGTGCCATTTACCCTGCAGTACCTGTTTACGATGCTGGCAGGTCTGCTTTTAGGTCCGGTCAATGGGGCGCTGGCGGTTGTGGTTTATATCGTATTAGGTTTAATTGGACTTCCGATTTTCACTCAGGGCGGCGGACCAGGATATATTTTCCAGCCGAGTTTTGGATATATCATCGGATTTGCAGTGGGTACATTTGTGACTGGATGGATTGCGGAACATATGGAAAAAAAGACCATTGCACGGTACCTTCTGGCAAATCTGGCAGGACTGTTTTGTGTCTATGCAGTCGGTATGATTTATTACTATATCATCTGTAATTTTGTGATTAATACGCCGATTGCGGCAGGACCACTGTTTTTGTACTGCTTTGTTTTAGCGGTGCCGGGGGACATTGCCTTAAGTATTCTTGGGGCAGTGGTGGCAAAGCGTGTCAGACCGGTGCTTGCTTATGAGGCAGTGCGGGTAAGATCTTAAAGATGTTGCAGCAGATATGGTTCATGAGATACAAATACATGGATCTGCGTTGGGATTATGCGCAGTATCTGAAAGATAAGCGGGAGAAAAAGAAATGAATGCATTTACATTAGCGGAAGAAATTATTAACGGAAGAAGAATCACAAGGGAAGATGACCTTTCATTTTTCCTGACCTGTGATCTTGAGGAGCTCTGTGAAGGAGCAGATAAGATCAGGGAAGCACGGATCGGGGATAAAGTAGATCTGTGTTCAATTATCAACGGGCGCAGCGGAAGATGCCCGGAGGACTGCAAATACTGTGCACAGTCGGCGCACCATCATACAAACTGTGAGGAGTATGATTTCCTTCCGGAGGAAGATATTCTGGCAGCATGCAAAATGAATGAGCGGGAAGGCGTTGATCGTTTTTCTATCGTTACAGCGGGAAGAGCACTGACGGGAGAGGAATTTGACAAGGCGCTCCATGCATATGAGACGATGAAAAAAGAGTGTAAGATCGATCTGTGTGCCTCCATGGGATTTCTTTCTGCAGAACAGCTGCACAGACTGCACGAGGCAGGTGTCACCAGTTATCACCACAATATTGAGACATCCAGACGCAATTTTCCAAACATCTGCACGACACATACCTATGACATGAAGATCGAGACATTGAAAAAAGTAAAGGCAGAGGGAATGTGCGCCTGCTCCGGCGGAATCATCGGCATGGGAGAAACGTGGGAGGACAGACTGGATATGGCGGTCAGTCTTGCAGAGCTTGGAATCGACTCGATTCCGATCAATGCGCTGATGCCGATACCGGGAACACCGTTAGAAGGTCTGCCAAGACTGTCTGAGGCTGATATTTTGCGCACGATCGCATTTTTCCGCTATATCAACCCGGATGCCAATATCCGTCTTGCTGCGGGAAGGGCACTTTTGACAAACGATGGGGAAATTGCATTCCAGGCAGGGGCATCCGCATCCATTACCGGAAATATGCTGACAACGGTGGCATGCGCAACGATCCGCAGCGACAGACGGATGTTAGAAGATTTAGGCCGTGATGTGACACCGGTGTACTGGACAGAAGAAAAGTCAGAGGCATAGTAAGAATCGTCATATGGAAAAGAAATGTCCTTGTTATGTGGAAGGAAAGAATACAGAAAAGAGGATGGATATGAGCAAAGCTTTATTTATCACTGGTACCGGGACGGATATCGGAAAAACTTATGTGACCGGGCTGATCGTAAAAAAGCTGGCAGAAGAGGGAAAGTCAGCGGCATATTATAAAGCGGCAATGAGTGGAAATGACCGCAGGGCGGACGGCTCACTGATCCCCGGAGATGCCCTGTTTGTGCAGAAAATATCGGGGATTACACAGCCGCTTGAGGAAATGTGTCCTTATGTATATGAACATGCATATTCACCGCATCTTGCTTCACGGATCGAGGGACATCCGGTGGAGATGGCTGTGGTCAGAGATGGCTACCGGGCAGTATGTGATAAATATGATTATGTGACCGTGGAGGGCAGCGGCGGTATTTTGTGCCCGATCTGTTTTGATGAGGCAAAGATCCAGCTTGAAGATGTGGTGTCGGAGCTTGGACTTTCCAGTATCCTGATCGCAGATGCCGGGCTTGGCACGATCAACAGTGTTGTGCTGACGGCAGAGTATATGAAGGCACATCATTTGCCGTTAAAGGGAATCATATTCAACCATTATCATCCGGGGGATGTGATGGAGGACGATAACATCTTTATGTGCGAATATATGACCGGACTGCTGACACTTGCGAAGGTACAGGACGGGGACACGGAGCTTAAGATGGATGTGGAAGCACTTGCGGGATTATATGAGTAAAGTTGATATGTATGAAATTTTGCAGCTATCTGGCAGCAGATTGTTAAGTAGTTGAGAACAGAATAAAAGAGGAGTAAAAATATGATCTGGTATCCTTACGAACAGATGAAAACAATGCGGGAACCTTATAAAATTTTAGATGCCGAGGGTGTTTATCTTTATACGAAAGATCAGAAACTGATCGATTCGGTATCGTCCTGGTGGTGTATGATCCATGGCTATAAACACCCGGAACTGACGGCTGCCATCAAAGAACAGGCAGATCATTTCTGCCATGTCATGCTTGGCGGACTGACACATGAGCCGGTGCAGAAGCTTTCGGATAAGTTGCAGGAGTATTTGCCGGGAGATTTGGATTACTGCTTTTTCTCGGATTCCGGAAGTGTTGCGGTGGAAGTCTCCTTAAAGATGGCATTACAGTACAATACAAATCAGGGCAGAAAACGTCCGCTTGTGCTTGCATTAGAGCATGCTTACCACGGGGATACGTTTAAGGCGATGGAAGTGGGGGATGATGAGGATTATCATTTCGCATTTGAAGAAAAAACGGGTGTGGTTCATATACCGACCGAAATCGCGGCACTGGAGGAGGCATTTGAGAAATATCATGACGAATTGAACTGTTTTATCGTGGAACCGCTGCTGCAGGGCGCAGGCGGAATGCGGATGTATGATATTTCTTTCCTGAAACGCGCACGCGAATTGTGTGATGCGTATGATGTACTTTTGATCTTTGATGAGGTTGCAACGGGATTTGGAAGAACCGGCAGCCGTTTTGTGGCAGATCTGGTACTGCCGGATATCTTAGTGCTCGGAAAGGCACTGACCGGAGGTTATATCGGTCATGCGGTGACAGTGGCAAACCACAAGGTATTTGATGCATTTTACAGCGATAATGACCGTCATGCACTGATGCACGGACCGACCTTTATGGGAAATGCACTTGCCTGTGCCGTGGCACTCAAAGGAATCGAAATTTTCGAGCGGGAAGATTATATGGGGAAGATCAAACGCATCGAAGAAATCTCACACCGTGAGATGGACGGCTTTACGGATCCGAGGATCAAAGAAGTGCGTATTATGGGCGGCTGTACCTGTGTGGAAGTGCATGATGGAGCAGCCCTTGAGGGATTCCAGCAGTTTGCATATGAGAGAGGAGTCTTTTGCCGTCCGTTCTTAAAGTACATGTATTCCATGGTTCCTTACATTATAGAGGAAGAGGAACTGGTTCAGATTTTTGATGTGATGAAAGCATGGTTTCGCAGAGGTTAAAGCAGGTACTTGACATTAGACAGACAACTGTTAACATAGAATTAATCACTGTATGAAAAATCTGCATGATAAGGAGAAAAGACTATGTTAACAGCATTGTTTATTATTTTAATGTTTGCCGTATTTGGAAAATTGATCCTGCTTGCTTTCAAGGCATCCTGGGGGATCTTAAAAGTTTTACTTACGATCATTATCTTCCCGTTGTTTTTGATCGGGTTATTTGTTTCAGGACTGGTTTATATTGCACTGATACTGCTTGTAATCGCAGGAATTGTGTCGGTGGTCAAATCATTGACGTAAAAATTACAATAGCGGATGTTCGGCACATGCTGCCAGACGTTCATAGCGTCTGTCGACTTCTGCCTGAATCTGGTCTGCAACCGATTTATATTCTTCGGTGGCAAGATGTTTCGTGCGCCCCATCATGGAAAACCATTCCGTGACGGGGATTTTTTTATGCGATTTTTTTGGATCATAGCTCAGTGATGTGATGCCGCGTTCGATTTCATAGAGCGGAAAATAACAGCAGTCTACGGCGGCAGCAATGACTTTTCGTTCTGTGTCCGGACGGTCATTCCAGTTGAGCGGGCAGGCGGAGAGCGCTTTTACATAGGCGGTGCCGAATTCCCTTGCATAGGCAGCTGCTTTTGCAGCCTTTTTGATAAAATCATGTGGGTTCGACTCGGCGACGGTTGCCACATAGGGGAGGTGGGTCGCGGCCATGATCTGGGGCATGTCTTTGTGGAAAAAGGTCTTTCCGTACTGTGTTTTTCCGAGGTGGGAGGTGGAGCTTTTCGCACCCATCGGGGTAGAGTAGGAAAGCTGGTAACCGGTGTTCATATATCCGCCGTTGTCATATTCAAATAAGAGCAGATGATGTCCGCGCAGTGCCGTTCCGAGTGCAGAACCCATGCCGATATCCATGCCGCCGTCACCACTTGCCATGATAAATGTGATCTCGCCTTTGGGATATTCCCCGCGTTTTTGCCGTTCCTCAAATACTTCCACCAGACCGCTTAAAGTAGCAGCTCCATTTTGAAACAGGTTGTGGATATATGGGATGCGGAATGCCGTTTTTGGGTAGGCAGTGGTTGTCACCATGCCGCAGCCTGTCTGGAACAGAAAGACCACATTTCCTTCGATCCCTTTTAACAGGAGATTTAAGTTGACCGGTATACCGCAGCCGGGACAGGTTCCGATTCCCGGGGCGATCCGCTTGGGCATGGCGGTGGCGTCTTTGATCAATCCACCTTTTACAAGCATTTTTCCGGTTGCAGGATCGAAAGTGCAGGTTGTGACACCGGGCGACTGGCGATCTTTGGTGAGGGGTGCATAATACTGTGGCTGTGGGCAATTTTCTGTCGTACCCGGTGTGATTCCATAGTAATCAAAAGCCCTGGCATCAGGCGAAAGTCCCTCACGAAACAGCGCAACAGCATCCTCCACAAAAAAATCCTTCCCGCCAAGTCCGTAAATGCGGGTCAGTACCCGGATCGGGTGTGTGGAATCCGTGATATCCTGCAGGGCGGCACGCAGTTCTAAGGACATATTTCCGCCGCCGGCGCCGTAGCTGTCCTGACGGTCTGCGGCAACGATCGTCTTTGCATGCATACAGAGATGGCGTAATTCGTCAGATGGAAATGGACGAAGCACATTTAATGTGACGACGCCAGCGCGGATGCCCTCTTTGCGCAGCGTATCTGCTGCAACTGTGGCGGGGTGAAAAGAGGAACCGAGCAGAAAAAGGATAATATCTGCATCTTTACACAAATATCCGCGGCAAAAAGTATGCATTCTTCCGGAGAGGGAGGCGAACTCATCAAACAGCATGGGAAGTTTTTTTCGTGTTTCTTCCATGGCGAGAAAAAGCTGATATTTGTTGTTGATGATATCCGGTTCATTCATATAGGAGCCGACAGAGACCGGGTGATTCAGGTCGAGTACACTGTAAAAACGATTCTCCCCGGTGGAGTCATTTCCGGCAAAAGCGGAGATTTCGGGATTGTCACAGGAGAGTTTTTTCCCGATAAAGTGCTGTACGGTTTCATCTTCAGAAAAGACCATGCATTTTTGTTTCTGATGGCTGGTAAAGAAACCGTCAAAGGCAACGACAACCGGGAGATTGACTTTTTCGGCAAGTTTTAAGGCGATCAGGTTGAAATCGTAGACCATCTGCGGGTCATCCGCAAACAGAATGATCCAGCCGGTATTTAAAAGATACATGATATCGCTGTGATCACCTTTGATGCACAGAGGGCCGGAGACGGTACGGCAGGCGACATTCATGACCATCGGCATGCGTGTGCCGGACTGAACCGGAAACTGCTCTAGGGCGTAGAGCAGACCGTTGGCGCTGGTGGCATTAAATACGCGTCCGCCGCCTGCCGAAGCACCGTAACAGATACCGGCGGCACTGTGTTCTCCCTCGGCGGCGATCAGCCGGATGTTGTGCTCGCCTCTTGCACCCGAAAGATCGAGATTTTCCGCAATCTGCGTGGAGGGGGTGATCGGATAATATCCCATGATATGATAATTGATCTGCTTTGCAGCGTAGGCGGCAAGCTCATTTCCACTTTCGTAAAGTTTGCGCTGGGCAGCGGTTTTCTTTACGAAAGCCTGTGTTGATGATTGCTGCTGATCCGATGATGGAAAAGCCTGTGTTGTTGATTGCTGCTGATCTGACATTATACGATACCTCCGTCAATACGTTTTTCATCAAGATAAGAATCACTGGTGATCCAGGAATTTGCGCCGGTCTTCTGGTACCGGACAGAGTCTGGCAGCAGATCCTGATCCGGCATGGAATGCGGCTTGTCCGGGTAATCTTTTTCTTCTGCTTTTACCAGAGCGTGAGTCGGACAGACATCCACGCAGCGGAGACAGCCTTTGCAGTGTCTGTAATCAAGTCCCTGGTTGACCATTGCCTCTTTCCCCTTATAAGTTCCCGGTGCAAACTGAAATACCATATCCGGACAGGTAGAATCACAGAGTCCGCAGTTGATGCACCGATCCTGCAAAAAGAGGGGAATATAACCTTCGCGGGAGGGGGAGAGGTCATTTGATACCGTGCTGCCGGGGCGTGTATTGATCCCGCCGATCGGGGCGTTTTTGTAGCCCCAGATATAAGTTTCTTTTGCGAGAGAAGGGGAAGCAGTTCTGTCCGGAATCTTTTTTTCAGCTGTTTTTTCATACCCCATTTTTAAACCCTGCAGATTTGCCCCGATCAGTGCCGGATATTTTTTCCCAATAGTATTTTTGCAGAGTGTTTCAATGGAATCCATCGGGATAAAAGGACACGCTCTGGCGATCGCACCGAGCATAACCATGTTAATGCGGGATCTGGATTCCATGGCGATGGAGAGTGCGTCCAGACAATACAGCATTCCAGTGGAAATATTGTATTTTTCTGCCGCTTCATCACAGGATAAAGGTGTATTTAAAACAATTTTTGTGTCGGCGGAAATCCCGTCTAATACTGGGTAAGTCCCGATCAGCCCTTCGTGAAAAATGCCAAGTACATGCGGTTGTAATACCGGGCTGTTGATGCGCAGTGGATGGGAAGCGGGACTCCAGCGGATATAGGATTTTACCGGTGAACCTCGTTTTTCAGATCCGTAGCTGGAAAAACTTAAGGAATTTAAGGAAAGGTATAAGGCACCGAGTTCGCCGAGCATTTTTCCGCAGAGATTTGCGCCGAGACCGCCGATGCTCTCTAACCGTATTTCAAAATAACCGTATTCATTTGTAACCGGAAGTGTAACTGGGGTGTACATCATATGCTCCATTCTTGCGCTATATTCACGCATTTTATTGATTCACTCATATACAAAAGTTTGATTTTACATAGCAAATGTGATTGTAAATAGCTATGTGTCTGTTATTTTATAGTGTGTACAGAAGCAGACGAATCATGCGCTTTTTTTTGTTTACATCCGAGGGGAAAGTGATTAGAATAGACAGGTAGGTTTAATGGGTGGTGTCATATATATGAAAGAGAAAATCATAGCATTTGTAAAAAAAGAAACAGTGCTGGTCGTTGCAGCCATTTTAGCTGTAATATCCGCTTTTTTTGTGCATCCGGATCAGGCATATATTGATTATATTGATTTTCGCGTGCTTGGAATCCTGCTTTCGCTGATGATCATTATGGCGGGCGTGCAGAATAATGGAATCTTTGATGAGATCGGGCGGCGGCTTCTTGCGCATACGAAAAATACGGCGCAGCTGGCATTTGTTCTTGTTTTTCTGTGTTTCTTTTCAAGCATGGTCATTACCAATGATGTTGCGCTTTTGACGTTTGTTCCGTTTGCACTTCTCACGCTGCAAAAATGCGGGCAGGAGCGCCTTATGGTGCCGGTCATCGTGCTTCAGACCATAGCGGCGAACCTTGGAAGTATGCTGACTCCGATTGGAAATCCGCAGAATTTGTATTTATATAATCTCTCAGAAATGAATGCTGGGGAGTTTCTTGTCTTGATGCTTCCGTATACGGTTGTTTCCGGTGTGCTGCTTGCCCTGACGATTTTCGTTTTAAGTGCAAGAAAAAGAAAAATCAGATTGACAGACTGTCATTTTTCGGAAGAAAAAAAGGAAATGAACAAAAAACTGACCGGCATGTATGCGGTTTTATTCCTTATGGCGCTTTTGGTCGTGGCAAGGATCCTGCCGTATTATATTTTGCTTGCGGCGGTGGCTGTGTCTGTGTTTTTATCAGATAGAAAAGTACTGGGGCAGGTGGATTACTGCCTGATCTTTACGTTTATCGCTTTCTTTATTTTTACAGGAAATATCGGACGGCTGCCGGCGTTTCAGGAAGTACTGCATTCACTGGTTAACGGAAGGGAACTTCTGGTGGGAATTGCCACAAGCCAGGTGATCAGCAATGTTCCGGCGGCACTGTTATTGTCCGGTTTTTCGGGTGATTTAAAGCAGCTTTTGCTTGGTGTAAATTTAGGGGGACTTGGCACACTGATCGCCTCCATGGCGAGCCTGATCTCCTATAAAATATATGCGCATAATTATAACCGCACGAAGGGGTATTATCTGTTGTGGTTTCATCTGGCAAATATCATTTTTCTCGCGGTACTTGTGCTGCTTGCGCTGGGAATGCGGTAAAATGGGAGGGAGAATAAAATGCAGGAAAAACAATTAGATAAAGAAAGTATGAAGGGAACCATCTATGTGCTGCTCTCTGCAGTATGTTTCAGCACCGGAGGTGTTCTGATAAAGTCGATTCCGTGGAGTTCCATCACGATCCAGGGAATCCGCAGTATTTTTTCATTTATGCTGATCGCATCATATATGGTCATCACAAAACGAAAGTTTGTATGGAACAAAACGGTGTTGTTTGGAGCCGTCTGCAATACGGCTATGGCTTTAACGTTTGTTTCAGCAACAAAGATGACAACGGCGGCAAATGCGATCGTGCTTCAGTTTACAGAACCAATCTTTGTGATTCTGCTGATGTGGGCATTATATAAGAAGAAACCGAAAAAAGCGGCAGTGGTGGCATGTGCGGTCGTGTTTGCCGGTATCTTATGCTTCTTTTTAGATTCCCTGAGCGCCGGGGGAATGGCGGGAAATCTGCTTGCGGTATTTTCGGGATTTACCTATGCGCTGGTTATGATGATGAAAGGTTTTCCGGGAGCTGATTTTGAATCGTCATTGCTGGCATCCCATGTGATCAGCCTTAGCATCGGACTGCCTTCGTTTTTGGGGGAGACCGATCATTCTGCGAAGGCATGGATCTGTATTATCCTTCTCGGTGTGATCCAGTTTGGATTATCCTACATCTTTTTATCGAGGGGCCTAGATCGTGTTTCGCCGGTCACGGCATCCTTAACTTCTACATTAGAGCCGATCTTAAATCCAATTTTAGTTGCGATCTTCTGCGGTGAGACAATCGGGCGCACGGCAGTCATTGGCGCAGTGCTTGTGATCGGAGCGGCAGCCTGCTATAACGTTTATGAGGCGGCGCAATTTGTCAATCAATAAACCTGAACGCACTATTTGTGCCAACAACATTATAAGGTATATTACAGAATCACAAAAACGTGGTTCTGTATTTTTTTACCCATTTTTTACATAAACCCCCACACCCATTTTACAATATCCGCTTAGGATATAGGGTAAAGATGAGAGAAATAAAAGAATCGATGCCGGACAGGCGGATTTAGTGCGCAGATGGAAGAAACCGGCAGGAATGGAGCAGAGATGGAAAGAACACTCGTGTGGGGGCACCGCGGTGCGAGCGGTTATGCACCGGAAAATACAATGGCAGCTTTTGAGAAAGCGGTAGAGATGGGTGCAGATGGAATTGAACTGGATGTGCAGCTCACAAAAGACGGAGAACTTGTTGTCATCCACGATGAAACGATCGACCGAGTGAGTGATGGAAGCGGCTGGGTAAAAGATTATACCTACGCGAAGCTGATCAAACATAATTTTAACCGTACACATCCGGAGTATGAACATGCACAGATACCCACGTTAGAGGAAACGCCGATGAGGAAAAAGAATCTGGAGCGGATTAAAATTCCGGTTTTGATCTTTATAGCAGGGAATGACCACACTTCAAAAGCGGGTGTTATCGTGATCGCGTCAATGTTTGTGATCGGGTTTGTTATTTTTAAGATCCGGTCACAGACAATGCAGAGAAGGGAAAAGCGGTCTTTGGCGGTAAGCAGAACTAGGGATGAGTTCGAAGCGAAAACGGAAAATGATTATGATGACTATGACTATGACTATGACTATGGATATGAGGATGATTACGAACCAGGAGATATGGATTTTGCAGAAGAAAGATTCTAAAAATCAGAAAAAACGCATAGGAATAAAAGAGACTTTAGCGGGAGCAGATACCTTGCTCATGGAAAAACAATTAAAAGAACAGATCGAAGCACCTATGGTAAGACTTTCTTACGCATATGCGATGGATGTGGTGCAGGCAAAATTAAAAATGATCAATGCGGACCTGACGGAGCAATTTGGCCGTCAGGTTATTCGTACTATGACGGGACGGATCAAACAGACGGACAGTATTGCCAAAAAGCTGATGCGAAAGGGCAGGGAAGTAACGTTTCAGGCTGCGGTAGATACTTTAAACGATATTGCCGGGATCCGCGTCGTCTGTTTTTTTTGTGATGATATTTACCGTGTGGCAGATTATGTAAAAAAGCAGAAGGACATCACGCTGCTCAAAGAAAAGGATTATGTGAAAAATCCCAAAAAGAGCGGTTACCAGAGTATCCATCTGATCGTGGGTGTTCCGGTCACTTATCTGGAAAAGACAAAGGAAATAAGGGTGGAGATACAGATCCGTTCTTTTGCCATGGACTATTGGGCAGAGCTTGATAATCAGATGTGTTATAAGAAAAATGCCGGACAGATTGAAAATGTGGAGCGTGCAACCAAAGATTATTCCGATGTGATCGCAAAAGTAGACAATCAGATGTTGGAATTGCGCAGACAGATCGAGAAAAAGTAAGCGAAACGTTTACCATTATTTTACATACATTTTACCAAACCTCTCTCATGTATTTTACATAAGTGCCGTAAAGTAAAAACTGTCAAAAGGAAATGAAAAGAAAACAGCAGGATGGACGCCCTGCAAATTGAAAAAAGAGAGGATTAAGAAAATGAAAAAGAAAGTAATGTGTATGTTATTAACAGGTATGATGGCAGCCAGCATGATCGCAGGCTGTGGTAACAGTGGAAATGCAAGTGCAAATGCCGGAGCAGATACAAATACAGATGCAAGTGCAGATGCAGCGGACAGTTCAGCAGATCAGTCAGCAGATGTTACACCAGATACGACAGCTGCAAATTCAGCATCAGCAGCAACCGGAGATTTTGACAACAGCGAGTACATCAACGTTGTATCCCGTGAGGATGGTTCCGGTACAAGAGGAGCATTCATCGAGCTGTTCGGTGTGGAAGAGAAAAATGATGCCGGTGAGAAAATTGATAATACAACCGATGAAGCAATCATCACAAACAGTACCGACGTTATGTTAACAACAGTTTCAGGTGATGAATACTCCATCGGATATGTATCACTTGGTTCCCTAAACGACAGTGTAAAAGCAGTTTCCATCGATGGAGCAGAAGCTACCGTAGATAATATCAAGAGCGGAGATTACACGATCGCAAGACCATTTAATATTGCAACCAAAGGAACACCAAGCGATGTGGCACAGGATTTTATCAACTTTATCATGAGTGCAGACGGACAGGCAGTTATTTCTGATAATAAATACATCCCGGTAGATGACGGTGCAGCAGCATTCGAGTCAAACGGCGCAAGCGGAAAAGTTGTTGTAGCAGGATCTTCTTCCGTAACACCTGTTATGGAAAAATTAAAAGAGGCATATGTCGCAGTCAACAGCGGTGCAGAGATCGAGATCCAGGAAAGCGATTCTACCACAGGTATGACAGCAGCTATGGATGGAACCTGTGATATCGGTATGGCTTCCCGTGAATTAAAAGATTCTGAGACAGAGGGCGGCTTAACAGCAACCGTGATTGCAATGGATGGTATCGCAGTCATCGTAAACAACGACAACCCGACTGCAGATCTTTCCAAAGATACGGTCAAAGGCATCTACACAGGCGAAATCACATCCTGGGATGGCGTTACAGAGTAATACAGACAGATACAAACAACATATTTCATAGAATTCCTTATTATAAAACATCAGGTAAAGACCGGGAGAGACAGTTACTCTGCCGGTCTTTACATAAATAACGTACACAACTTTTTATCAGTCTGGAGAAAAATAATGAATCATATTAAAGAAAAAGTAATGGAAGGCGTTTTCCTCTTTACGGCAGTCATATCCATTATCGCGGTAGCCTTAATCTGTGTGTTCTTGTTTGCAAACGGATTTCCGGCAATGCAGAAAATCGGTGTATGGCAGTTTTTGTCGGGAAAAGTATGGAAACCGACCAATAATATATTCGGAATCTTTCCGATGATCTTAGGAAGTATTTATGTAACCGGAGGAGCACTTTTAATCGGAGTCCCGGTTGGAATACTGATGTCAATCTTTATGGCCCGCTTCTGTCCGGAAAAACTGTACCGCATTTTAAAACCGATCGTGGATCTCTTAGCAGGCATCCCTTCTATTGTATATGGATTTTTCGGTCTGGTCGTATTGGTGCCGTTTATCAGAGAACATTTTAAAGGAAATGGAAACAGTATCTTAACCGCTTCGATCCTGCTTGGAATCATGATCCTGCCGACCATTATCGGTGTGTCAGAGTCTGCGATCCGTGCGGTGGAAAACAGCTATTACGAGGGGGCACTTGCACTTGGAGCAACCCATGAGAGAAGTGTTTTTACCGTGATCGTTCCGGCAGCAAAATCCGGTATCATGGCAGCAGTCGTGCTCGGTGTCGGACGTGCAATCG
>OHIR01000807.1_pt1 | contig 17711 bp, 19 predicted proteins | sample 1568301 | NCBI WGS metagenome assembly OHIR01 (sample SAMEA3879539, study PRJEB24766) | human gut metagenome | biome: human-associated habitat; feature: feces | place: USA | collected 1985/1987
GTACCAGTCGCCGCCCGCTATCAGCGCCGCCAGAGAATATGCGTAATACTGGTAAATGTTACCAACGTCGTAAGACTTCTCGCCTGTGTTCAATGGGCTTTTCTTGTCCCAGCCCCACGCTACGCTTGCGTGGTAGTCTGCATTTGTGGCGTGTTCCGCTCTTGTAATAAGCTCGTCCAGCCGCTCCCAGACACGCCCCACGGCATCTACAACGCCCACGGAAGAAACGGCATTTACCACACTGCCTGTTACGCCCCTACCTGTGTTGCTGGTGGCGCTCCATGCGTTTGTATTTGCGTTATCCAGTCCGGCAGGGCTACCAAAAGCATAAGCGCAAAATTCGGCATAGTTCGGCAGGCGTTTACCGCTCTTTGCCAGACGTTCTACAAAGTTGTACCAGTTCATGCTTTCTGTACCCGTCATAGGTACGCAGCCGTACTCTGATTTCAAGCCCTTTGCTCCGTCGTCAGAATTAAGGTAAATATCTACCCATGTGCCGCCGCCTAAATATACCATACCCTCTGGGCTGCATTTCGGGCGGTGTCCCAGTGTCCATACAGAACGTGGTACAATGCCGTTGCTTACTGCACTTTCCCAGCCTGTGCCAAAAATAACACTGCTGCCATTAAGCGGCTGTAAATTGCTGTCCACCTTGCGGCAGCGTCCATAATGAAAGCCGCCGATTTTACGGCTGTTTGTAGCGTTCCAGCCTGTCGGGTATGTAGAGTTAAGGGAAATTACGTATTTCTCGTCTGCGCTGTCAATTCTGCTGTCGCAGATATATACGTAATAGTCCTTACCTACCGCAAAAGCGCTGCCTGCGTCCAGATTAGCAGCCGTAAGAATTGTATTTGCTGTCTTGAAAATTCCAGCGCCGCCCACGGCAATTACGCAACCCTCTACTACGGTCAGCTCATTTGCTCCGCTGGCGTAAATGTACTCATTGCTCGGTGCTACAATATCGCTGATTGTAGCCATTTTATTTACGTTCAAAAGCGCCCTTGCGTCGGTCTTTGTAACGTCGTCCACTAATAATCTACTCATACTGCTTTAATACTCCTTTCAGTGCTGCAATGTCGTCTGTTGTCATTCCTGCCACGGTGTCTGTGCGTTCCAGCGCAATTACCTTGCAGCCTGCTTTTACCGCTTTGGAAAGTGTAAGGGCTGTTCTGTCGTTTCCCGCCTCTCCTGCTGCCGCTGCCTCGTCGGTCTGGATGTGTGTTACTCCCTGCACCGTGCCGGATACGTCGCCCGCTACAAATTTCATACCTACCGCTGCCTCGTCGCAGTAATATACCGTAACCGCCTTTTTCTCTTCCTCTACAGCTGCTACGCCGCACTCAATATAACGCTGGTTCTCTGCGCTCTCGATTTTCGCCAGCAAATCTGCTGCCGCCAGTTCTCCGCTTGCTACCATAGCAAGGCAGTTGTAATAATCCTCTTTTGTCTTTAATACTTTAGGAAATCCTTTCATGGTCTGCCGCCTTTCTAAAATGTATTTGCAAGATAGGAATTACCCACGTAGGTAGCCCCTAACACTGCCGTTTCTACTGTTCTTTCGTAATGCTGGCTCATGTATGCTGCACCCATGTAACACAATCCCAGTACAGCATCATGCTTATAGTCAATGCCCCAGCCGCTTTCTACTCTCTTAAGTCGCTCGTCCAGCGCTGCTATTGCCTCTTTGGTTTCTTTCGTGCCTGCCTCTGCCTGCTTTTTCACTTCCTGCATGGCTGCTGCCAGCTCTTCAATTTGCAGTTGCAGGCTGCCTGCTATGTCCTCGCCCAGCTTGCCCTTGATACTCTCAAACCATGTGTTAAATTCGTTTTCAGCGTCCGACTGGAATAGCTTAATTTTTGCCATAAATTCTGTATAGGCGCTTAAAAGTTCCTTGTCCCAGTTGTCAAGCGTGCTTTCAAAACTGCTGTATCTTTCGTTAAACTGGCTCTCATACTGTGCAAATAAGCCCTCTGTCTTGCTTACGTAGCTGTCATATACGCCCGCAATCTCTGTAAGGTACTTTTCCATACTCTGCTTATATGCGCTGAACTCGTCCAGCACGGCTGCGCTGTAGGTGTTGAAAAAGTCCGTAAACTGCTTTGTAAGCACGCTTGCGTCTATCTCTTCCACCGTTCCTGTTACAATGCCGCAGACTGCGCTATTAAATCGCTGGTCTGTGATGTTCTGCGTCTGTATCCTTGTTACGCCCTTGCCTACGTAAATATCTGCAAGCGCAAGCTCCCATATTTCCGTAGTGCGTGTTACTGCCGTTGCTGTCGGCTTTGCAGACGGTGTGCCTTTCAGCACCGCAATATACATATCTCTTTGCGGCAAATCCCAGCGAACTACTACCCTGTCCACCCTGTTAAGCGCTCCCTCTGCCGTATCCAGTGTTACGCTAAGCGTTGCAGGATTTCTAAAGGCGTAGCCGTTTATAAAGGCATAGCCTGCATTTACTCTTATTTCCATGCCGCTGTAAGCTACCACCTGTAGCCCGTCGCTCGGCTTTGGAAAAATGCCGTTTGCAATGAAAGTAGCAAAGTACCACGCCCAATCCTCGGCTTTATATACCCTGTCGTACTCTCCGTCTACTGCCACGGCATTAAACGGTAAGCTGTTTGCCATTTCTGCTACCTCACTTTCCTAATCTGGTCTACCAGCGTCGGCAGGCTGTCGCCAAAGGTCGCCTCTATGGTTTCCTCGCCTTTCTGGTATGTTTCCGTTACTTCTGTAATACGTGCATCTATCTGTATGCCCCACTTGGTTTCTTTGCAAGTAATACGGTCGCCTAAATCAAAATCAGCCTTAAATTTTAAGTTTGAATTTGTATTTATGGTACTTACAAAATTTATGTTCTTGCCGTAGTTTTCCAACTCTGCGCCGCCTCTCGTTTTCAGCATTGCAATATAGGTATTCAGCGGTATTGTTACCTCTGTTTCCCCCTGCTGGTACTTTCTGGCAATGTCCGTAGCGTCGCAGAATACCTCTACTAAATCCAGCCCCGTTGCGCCCTCGCCGTCCACTGTGGTTACTGGCTGGCTGCCGTCGTCGTCAGCTGCTCCCTGCACATAAATAAAGTTGCCGCAGTTCTCTATACTGGCTGTATATTCCTGCTCGTTGACATTATCAAAATCTCTTGAAAATATGCAGGGTGTGTTACCCTCGGTATTTGTGGCTGTAAGGTCATTGCCCTTATACAGATAAAAGCCAAACAGTCTCTCTCTTTCGTTAAGCAGAATGTCATAGCCCAGCTTTCCAGCCTGCGCCCTTGCCTTTACTTCCTGCCCCAGTTGTGCGTATACCTCGTTTGCATATTCAACCGCCACGCCGTCTATGGTTTCCTGCGCCAGAAATGCAAGCAATGGAAAACGCCGCTTTGTTCCTGCTGCGTTGCCGCAGTTGTTCTTTACCATAAGGTTTATAAGATACTGGTTTGTACCTGTCGCCACAATCTGCGGATAAATGCAGCGCTTATTAAGCCACCAGCTAAGCATATAGCCTTGTGCCTCTAACTGCTCTAAGCCGTTCTCGTCTTTGGTAATGTGTACGTAGGTTATCTGCGCTGCCCTGCGCCATACGCCGCCGTCAGCGGTCTTTACTTCCTTTTTTTCGTCGTGCTTGGTTATTAAGTTACCCTCTACCAGCAAACGGCTGTTATTGTCCGTAATCGGCGCAAGCAGGCTAAAAGTTCCTACGTCAAAATACTTTGTATGCCATAGCAGGCTTTCCAGCTCGTCTATAGCTCCCAGTGGCTGTACTGTCTTGTCGAATACTCTAAGCTCCATACCGTCACACTCCTAAAAATTCCTTGCTGTAGAATATGGATACTTCCAGAGAATTTACGCCGCTGGCTGCATCATACCTAAACATATTGTCGCCTATGGCAAGCTGCATAAATGTACTGTCTACATCAATGTAGCGGAAATAGTCGGTTTCTACGCCGTCCCTTATCAGCTTAGCGCCCTTGCTGCCGTACTTCGTGTTAATCTCTATCACGTCGCCCGTTTTCATAGTGGCGTTAATCTGTATAAATTCCTCGGTATCCACATTAAGCAGTATCGGGTTTGAAACTGTCCCCAGTGCTGTAAACCTTATCCTCATTCCTGTTGATACGTCGCCCTCGTTGTAGCAGTCCACTATTACGCTTTCCGCTCGGTATCCGTATATCATGCTCTTTGTGCTGTCCTTTTCGATAACGCAAGGGAAATGCCACGCAGCCACCCAGCTTGCTATATCCTCTTTTGTTTCTTCCTCTTCCCGCCAGAACGGGTTAAGGCACTCTATTTGTAAATCAAACTCATAAAGTACCTCTTTCTTTAGTATCTTAGGCTCTCCATACGCCCTGCAATCAATCACACGCTTAAAGCCGCCGTACTCATACACCAGCGTAGCGCTAAGCTCTGGGTTAAATATCTTAAGCATACGGCGGCGCAGTTCCAATGCCTGCGCCTTGTCCCGTGTGTTGATATGTCCCACTACGTCTATGTCCCTCGCCTCGATACGCTGCCCTACGTAGGTGTCGCCGTGCTGTCCCATACTGTTTGTGCTGTAAATGACGCTCGTAACGCCGGAAATGCCCTCTACGTCTTTACTTATATTGCAATGGTATACGCTGTCTACTCCCAGCTCTAACCGCTCGCCCCTTGAATTTATGTAAGTCAGTTTTTCATTTTCCATGTGTTACACCGTCCTTGCTATCATTCTGAACTGTCGGGCTGCCTCTTTCTGCTGTTTTGCATAGTCCGTGGTATTCGCATAAATATACTGATTGACAACTACGCCGCCTGCTGCACTGCCGCCGCCTCTCGGCTTTGGCTTTTTGTCGTCGTTATCATACTTAAATTCATTGCCTACATTTACCTTTGCGTCTACGTCAAACTCCTGCGGTACGCTGTCCTCAATCATTTTCTTAACGCCGCCGATTTCATTAGAAAAGCCAACGCCGATACCCTGCGCCAGATATACGCCGATTTCGTCACGCATCAGCTTAGACGGGCTGGCAATTCCAAATAAATCCTTAAGGAAGTCGGTAACATTGCCTACCCAGCCGCTTATTTTATCCTTTATCCACTGCATAGCTCCGTTTATGCCGTTCCAGATGCCCTCTACCATGTTTTTACCGAACCCAGCAAACGTACTGCCAATATTCTTAAATACGTCTGTTATTCCAGTAATTACATTTTTCATGCCCTTTACGGCTTTGTTCTTTACTTCTGTACCCCATGTAGCCACTTTGGTAATTGCACCAGAAATGCTGTTATAAATCTTTTGCGGTATTTCCTTAACAATCGTAACAATGCCCGTTACCATGGCATTCATTACCTCTTTGGCTTTCGTAAGCATATTGTTACCCCACGTAGCCACTCTGGTTACTGCGCTTACTATACTGTTCCAGATTTTAGCAGGCGTTTCTTTCACAATCGTTACAATGTTCGTAAGCATTGTGTTCATTACTTCTTTGGCTTTGGTCTGCATATTTGCGCCCCACGTAGCCACTCTGGTTACTGCGCTTACTATACTGTTCCAGATTTTCTGCGGCAGTTCCTTAACAATATCTATAACTTTCGTTACAAAATTTGTTATAACTGTGCCGCCTTTTTCCTGCATATTTGCGCCCCACTCTGCTATTTTCTCAACGCCCGCAGCGATTGCCTGCGGTATCAGAGTAGGTAGCTCTTTTATTTTATTTATGATTGTCGTTACCAGCTTGCCTGCCGCCGTCAAAATCTTAGGCAGCCCCGTAATCAGTCCTGTTACAATGGCTGCTGTAATCTGCGGAATGGCTGCGATTAAAAGCGGTATTGCGTCTATGATGCCGTCAATCAATGCGACTATAATATCGCCCGCACTTTCGATAATAAGCGGTATGCCCTCAACCAGTGCATTTATGATAGCCGTTATGATTTCCGGCAGTGCTTCAATCAGTACGGGCAGCGCTGCTACCAGCCCCTGTGCCAGCCCCGTAAGCAGCTGTAATGCTGCTGTAATCAGCAACGGTATATTTTCTATCAGCATGGTTACAATGTTCGTAACCACCGTTACGATTGTTGGCAGCAATGTAGGTAACGCTTGTGCGATACCTTGCGCCAATTCCGTAATAATCTGTACGCCTGCCTCTAAAAGCTGCGGTAATATAGTAAGCAGCGTATCTATGATTGTCGGTATAATCTGTCCGATTATGCTTATCATTTCCGGCAGCATTCCAACCAGCGTATTAAGCAAGTCCTGTACGCCGCTCATTAAAGGCGGTAATAACTCCTGTATAACCTGTGGTATATACGTTGCAAGCTGCTCTACGATTTCTCCCAGTCCGCTTACCAGCCTCGGCACTGTTTCTATTACCCTCGGTGCTATATTCCCTACCACTGTTACAATACTGTCTACCAGATTGCTTGTAAGCTGTGAGAAATTCGCCTCGCTGTCTGCCATTCCAGCTACCCAGTTGTCCCACGCTGAACTCATAGAACTAACCGAACCCTCTATTGTTGTACTTGCCTCTTTTGCCGTTGTCCCTGTTATGCCCATTTCCGTCTGTACGACGTGAATAGCGTCTACAACGTCTGAATATGATGAAATATCATACTTAATGCCGGATAGCTTGCTTGCATCATCAAGCAGTCGCTGCATTTCCTCTTTTGTACCGCCATATCCCAGTTTTAAGTTATCCAGCATGGTATAATTCTGCTTTGCAAAACCGTTATAGGCGTTCTGTATAAGCGATATATCAGTACCCATTTTATTTGCATTGTCTGACATATCCGTAATTGCCACGTTTGCCTTTTCTGCTGCCGCTGCCGTGTCATTATTCATACTGGCAAGCAGCGACGCTGAAAAGCTGGTAACTGTTTCCATGTACTCATTTGCAGACATTCCGGCTGTTTTATATGCGTCGTTTGCGTAACCAACAACCGTATCAGACGACGTTTTGAAAAGAGTTTCTACACCGCCTACAAGCTGTTCCTGTGCTGCGTATCCCTCTATCGCTTTTGTGGTAAGCGCTCCTATGGCTGTTGCCGCTCCCGCAACTGCTGCCGCCGTCGCCGCTGCTGCTGCTTTAAGCGCTGTACCCATTCCGCTTAGCACGCTTGTAAATCCAGAAAATTTTCCCTTTGCGTCGTCTGCCTGTTCCCCGCTGTCTTTTATTTCCTTTCCCATTTCGTCAGCGGCTTTTTCTGCTTTTTCCATTTCGTCAGTCGTTTTGCCTAATTCCTGCTCTGTCTTTACAAGCGCTGCTTTCTGGTAATTTAACTGGGTTTCAAGTTTTTTACTTTCTTCGCTATTGTCTCCTGTTGCCTTGCGACATTTTTCTAAAGCCGCCTCGGTTTCTTTTACCTTTTTTGCCTGCTCGTCGTATGTTTTCTGTAGTACCGACTGCTTTGCTTTCAGCGCATCTACGCTGCTTGCATTGTCCTTATATTCAGCCGTTACAAGTTTCATTTCAGAATTAAGCACTTTAAGGGTGCTGTTAATTTCCTTGCAGGCTGCTTTATACTCTGCCTCTCCGTCAAAACTTAACCTTGTTTTGACGTTCTGCGTCTTATCTGCCATAATTAAAAGCCCCCTAACGCTATGTCTATATCGTCCATGTTTTCTGTAGCTGCTGGTGTTCCCGCCTGTTCCTGTCGGAAAATGTGCGGGTTATATTCCTTGTGATATTTAAACAGTGTCGTTATCTGGTATGGTGTTTTTCTCCACGCCTCACGTTCCCTGTATCTCAAAAGCACTACTGCAATATACAAAAGCCGTGCAGTATCTAATTTTCCTGCACGGCTGCCCTGTTTCCCTCTTCTGTTGTTTCTTCTCCGTCGTTTTCGTTCTCTGTGTCGCTGTTGTCTCCCGCAGTTCCTCTGTAGAACGATTTAAAAATAGCGTTCTGTACTTCCTGCAAATTTCCTGCGTGTATCAGTCTGCCTACCCTCTTCTCTTCAAGCAGCTGGGCGTTTTCGTCCTCTGCTAAAAGTGCCTCGTTAATAAGCAGCGTAAGTAACCACCTTGTATCTTTAAAAAGGTTTGGGTTATCTTTATTGAATACCTCACTTAATTTGTCGTAGCCCCCAAACTTTTCCTGCACTTCGTCTAATGCGTTCAGCGAAAAAAGTAAACCATATTCTTTGCCGTTCAGCTCTACGGGAAAAGCCCCGCTCTTTAATGCTCCCATGATATAAAATTAAGGCGCAGCCCATGCTACGCCTCTCTCCTTTCCTGTTTTATACACTTTCCATTGCTGCTGCCTTTTCCGGCACTGCTGTAAACCACGTTTTAGCCGCTGCGCTTTCCTCTGTTCCCACAAAGTCTGCTTTCCACAAGTTATCTTTCTTTCTTGTTGTAAAAGATGCCTCAATGTCCGGCGTGTTAAACTTGATACTCTCGCCCTTTGTTTCGTACTTTTCAGACGGTACTTTAAATTTTGCTTTAAGCAGCCATACGTAACGGTATTTACCACCCGTTTTCTTAGCTCTGAACCCTACAGCAACATACGGCGGCTCGTCCTCTTTTCCCGCCCATACTACGCTGTTCTTATCTACTGCCTGCCCCAGCAGCTCTGCCAGCACTTCCGGCGTAAGGTCTTTAATTCCCAGCTTAAGCGTTCCGCTTGCAAACTCAGTGACGCTCTCGCTTAATGTGTCGTCTGCATACAAGCTGCCGTCTGCTGTCTTTACGGATAAATCAGCGCTCATTGCCTCTGCCATTTTCTTAGGTGTCCCGTAGCTCTCTGCTCCGTCTGCCTCTGTGCATACGGCGTAATATAAATCTTTCAGTCCCAGTGTCATTGTTTAATCACTCCTCTTTCAAAATCTCGACTGTGATAGGCACTAACCAGTACCCCGTTTCTGTTTCGTAGCTTTCTGCGTCTATGCTGTTGATATAAACGCCTGCTGCTTTCAATACCTCTTTTGTCTTATCAAGCTGCGCCTCAAAATCGCCCTTATGGAAAAGCGTAACTCTATACATTTCCCTGCGCTCTTTCTCTTCGTCGTCTGCATTTACCGCAGGCGTACCCAGCAGCCGCAGAAACGTATAATATGCGTCTGGCTTATCCCGTCCAGTGTAAACGCCTCTCTGGGCTGGCAACCCTGCGCTTTCTAAAATCTCCTGTATACTCATTCGCCTGTTTCACTCTCCCATATACTGCGCTGTGCCTCTACTACCTTTTCGTGCGCCTTTTCGTTTGCCACTGTCATATAAGGGCGTGCAGCGTGGCTACTTGTGCCGTACTCTGCCACAAAGCCGATTGTCGCATAGCGCACCTTGCTTTTATCGCCTTTCCTGTCGTTTCCATGCCCTGCCCGTCCCTGCGGGTATATCTCTACGTATTTCTCCGTATCGTCGCCCTTTACGTCCGTGGCTTTTATGGAATTGATAAAACCGCCCGTTTCGTTCAGTCCCATTGCCTGTGCCTCTGCTTTCTGTGCCTCTATCAGCACATCTGCGCCAGCCTTAAGCATTTTCGGTACTGCCTCAACCGTGGCGGTTTCTCTCCTGCCGAAAGCGTCTATAATATCTTCCAGCCCGACTGTATTAAATTCTCCCATGCTTACACCTCGTTTCTGTGGCGTAAATCTGTAAGCGTAAGCTCTATGGTGTCTATTCCTGTATCGTAGGTCTTAAGCACAAAATAGCGCCGCCCGTTTACTTCTACTACGTCCTCGCCGCCATAATCCGCCTTGTGTACCTCGTACTTTGCCTCTACCAGCTTTCCTGTCTGCTGGCTCTTAAAATATTCACTGTACCCTACTGATTTTTTGTTACAGAATACAGTGCGGGCGCTTTCTTCCGGCTTTACTGCAAAGCCGTTTTTATTTACCCTGTTTTCTGCTGCTGTTTCTGCAATAAGCGTTAATTCGTCCTGCCACTCCACCGCTTATACCTCGCTTTCTGTGCCGTCGGTGTCCGTTTCGGACACTTCCGGCACTGTGTTGTATTCCACCGATAAAGCTAAACGCATTTTGAGTGCGTCGTATGACTTTCTGAATTGTTCCGCATTGTTGTTAAAGCCAAATTCTGCCTTACAGTACAGCGTAATTGCTCTAATAATCAGCTCGTCTGTCTCATTTATTACTTTTACGCCGTCGTTTTTCAAATCGGCTTTGCAGGCGGCTATGCAGTCGTTTATTTCCTCTGTGATTTTCTCACTGGTGCTGCTTATACGCAGCGCCGCCCGCATCTTCTCGGTTAATGTAGTGGTATATGCTGCCATAGCCTGCACCCTCTTTCTTACTCTGCCATTACTGCTGCTACGCCTGCCTCTTCCAGAACTGCTGCACGTTCTCTGCTCACTGTGTAAGTTTCCCCCGTATCCTTAATCTGGTTTAATTCCATATCAAGGAAACTGCGTTTTACTTTCACTTTTACCAGACCTGCTACTTTCTTTTCTTCCTCGGCTTTGGCTGCCGCCTCTGCTGCTGCCTTTTCCTCTTCGGCTTTGGCTGCCGCCTCTGCTGCTGCCTTTTCTTCCTCGGCTTTGGCTGCCGCCTCTGCTGCTGCCTCTGCTGCTACTTTTTTATCCTCTTCCGTAAGTTCGCTGTCGTCTGGTATGTCTACCTCGACGGCTGCGCAGCGTGCAGCAATTTCTTTCTTTGTTCCCTCTGCATCTACGCCCAGCTGCTTTGCCAGTTCCTGCAAATCCTCTTTCTTATAGCTTTCCAGCTCTTTTGCATCTAAGTATCCTTTCATTTCCTGCCTCGCTTTCTTACACTGCTGTTACGCCCTTTTTAACTAAGATAATGCCCGCAGCGTCAGCTACTTTGCCGTCCACTACCATTAAGCACTTATTCTTAATCTTGTTGTTGTCGTGGTCTGTCCACTTCACTACCTGCATTTCCATGTTGGTATTGATAACGTAATCGGAGAAATTCATAAATACTGCGATTACGTCGCCCTCGTTTGCGTCGTCCCAGCTCGGTAAAACGTCGTCCTCTACAGTTTCCACATTCTTACCCATGAAACGGTATGTTTCCTCTCCGTTTACGCCGTAGTTTGTGCGTCCGATAGGCTGCCCGTTCTTATCTTCCATGCCGTCAATGCCAGTATCAAAAGTGGACTGGTTCATAACAAAGCTGCCGTTTCTGTACGCCTTTTTCATTTTGCCTTTTACCTTGTGCCAGCCGTTCCAGCTTGCGTACTCTTCCGGTGTCAGAGTAATTACAGCTGTTACCCTGCTGTCTTTCAGAACGCCCAGCGGCTGCCCCTCGCCTGTACCGTTGAAAATGGCAATTTCAATAGCCTTTACCATTGCCTCTGTTGCCATAGGTACAAACAAATCAGTAAACATTTTCAGCGTTACTACATTCGCCAAAATGCTCTGGGAAATTTTGCACTCCAAACCGTAATAATTGAATGTTACGGAATTTTTAGCAGATGCTTTCTGGTCGTCGCTGCTCTTTTCCTCTGTAATCCAGTGCGCAGTAGGCTTTAAGTCTGCAATCGGAATGGAAACGCCGCCCTGTACGTTAATCTTGCGCACCTTTGCATAAATGCTGCCGTAGCTTTCCAGTTTCTGAATGATTTCATTCATAATAGTTGTCGGAATTACAGCGCCACTGTCTGCTGTGGTGGTGGTTTCAGCTGCTCTGTACTCTGCCGGAATAGCAACGCCTCTGCATACATAATTCATAAACGCTTTTCTGTATGCCATAGTGTCGTATTTGTCCTCTGGTTCTCCTGCTCCTGCGCCGCCTGCTCCCTTGAAATTTCTAAGCAGCGTGGTGTCTGCTCCCGCTCCACCTGTCGGCTCTCCTGCTGCAATTCTTTCAAGCAGCTTTTTGCGTTTCTCTGCCGCTGTCAGTAAAGCGGTGCGCTCTTCCTGCAAGTCTGTTACCTCTGTTTCCAGTTTTGTAATTTCCTCGTCCGTAAGCTCCGCTGCTCTGGTATTAAGCTCTTCTTTGATTTCAGCTAATCTTGCCTCAATTTCCTTTAATCTCATAGTCTGTGTTCTCCTTTTTTGTTTTGGTTTTTATAAGCTCGCCTTAATCTTTAGTATTGCTGCCCGCCTCTTAAGCAACTCCTGCCGCTCCCGCTCGTAACTCCTACTCGCAAAAGCACGGGCGCTTATTTCAGTATCGTTATTTGCCGGAATACTCACGGCTGATACATCATAAACCTTTTTGATTTTCAAAATTGTTCTTGTATGTGTTTCTCTGTCGTAACTTTCCTCTGCCACCGTAAATGCCCATGACATTTTAGTAATCATTCCTGCGCTTATGTCCTGATACAGTCCACGGGCTAAGTCTGTCCGGCTTAAGTCTGCTGCCACAAAAAGCCCCTTTACGTCCGGCTCTAAAATCAACGTATTATTTGACTGTCTGGCAAATACCCTGCCCTCATGGTCGTACTGCATAATAACGTCGCTCATGTCTGCGCTGTCTAATGCGTGTGCGTCTATTCTTTCGTAAATCTTTGTGCCGTCCTCAAACTCATATAAAAGGTATGGCGCATTAAATGTAGTGGCGTAGCCCTCTACGTAGCACTCCGACTGTATACGCTTTTCGCCGGAACTCTGCGCTACCAGAGGCGCTACCAGCGTTCTATATTCCCGCTCTTTCTTAACTGGCATTATTTACACCCTCTTTCTCTTCCTGTCCGTTCTGCGGCTCTTCTCCTGCTGCTGGCTCTGTCTGCTGTTGTACTTGCTGTATAATAACTGGTTGCTCACTTCCTTTGTGCAGCTCGCTTACCTCTGTATATTCCTTTCGGATATAATACTTTTCCCCGTCCTCAACGTGTGCCATGTTCCATATATCCATTACGCCGTTTCTATTCAGTAACGCACGGTCAAAAAGCTGTGTGCTTACGCTTAACTTTGTGGCGTTGCTGGCGTATTGTAGGCGGTTTGCAGAAAAGAAAATCGCATTGCCGCAGGCTCTTTCCCTTTCTGTAAAGCTCATATTTGTCATAACAAGCGATAGCTGTATTGCAAACGGTTCTATTTTCCCCTCGTAGTAAGCGTTCCACGTATTTTCATCAAATTTATTTTGCAAAATATCCATATTTGTACCAAAATGCGTGCATACATTTTCTTGTATGTGCTGCATCTGTAATGCGTTTGGTGTATACGGTTTACTCTCTACCTGTTTCAGCTCACTAAACTTGTTATCATAAATAATCATGCCGCTATCATTGTCGGCGCTTAAGTTGTCCTCTGTAAAGCGTTTCCGCTCTTTCTTTATGTCCTCTGGTTTCAGCATATTTGCCACCTTTGCCAGAAAACGGATATTTGCAGAATTTTTTACAGCGTTTATAATTCCCTCATTCTGTGTATGTATCAGCTGCATAGTTGGTGCAAGCGTGCTGTTGTCCTCTCCGAAAAGGTCGTCTTTATATTCAAAGTCTGTCATAATGCCTACACGCTCAAACTCAATAGCTCCATAGCTGCCATTTGCAAACAGATACCGTAAATATAATTGCCCCTCACTCTCTACCACCTCGCAGCGTTCAGCCCGCAGCGGATACCAGCCACACAAGCGCCCGTATTCGTCCTCGATAGGTATAATAAAAGCGGTATGTTCCACCGCTACATACGTTGCCAGACGCTTTATAAATTTTGTTGTATCCATAAAGTAGTTGGGTTTATGTTGCAATGTCTTTTCCAGCGACTTAAGGGCGCTGCCCTCTATCTCCGGCTTTAGCTTGCTGCAATGTGTGGCAAAATTATTTATAGCCGTTCTGGTTAAATCCATTTCATACACGCCGCCGCTAAAGCTGGTAAACGTCGGGCTGTATCCATTCAGCATTTTGAAATAATTACCTATGGCTTTTAATTCTTTGCCATGAAAAAGATAGTCTAAAAATTTCATGCCGTTTACACTCCTTTCTATGCGGCATTTTTAAGCAGCTCGCCGCACTCTTCCCAGTATTTCTGCCGCACGGTCATTGCGTCTATGACAGACACAAAGCCGTCGATATGCGCCCGCTGCTCGATTTTTATAGGTCTGAATTTTCTTGTTTCCATGTTGTGCTTAAGCGCAACATTTAAGAAATGTGTCTTTAGTAAATTGTTGTCAGCAATCTTAAAATCGCCGTCTTTTATGATGCCCTCAAACTCCCGTATAACTGGTGTAAGGTTTTCGCCTTGGTAAACGTCGTCCATGTGAAAACCGTAATTTGCCATATCGGTAATAAGGTACTGGGCGCTGTATCTGTCGTAGCCGATTTTCAGAGGTCGTATGCCGTAATCTTCCAGCAGCATAGTAAACCAGCCGTAAACGTCGTGGTAGTCTACGTAATTCTCGCCGCTTAAGGTTATCAGTCCCTTTTTTACAAATATGTCATACGGCACGCCGTCTGTAGCCTGTAGGTATTCCAGCCTGCCCCGTGGCATAAAGAACTGTGTAAACGCATATAGCGTGCCGTCTTTCTGAATAACCACGCTTGCTGCTGTTAAGTCTGTTGTCTGGCTTAAGTCGATACCGCCCACTGCGTAGCAGTCCCTAAAGTCCTCTAAGGTCTTTTCTACTCCGGCGTTCTCTACTGTCTGATATTCCAGCCATGCAATAGAGCTGTTCTGCTTGATATTGCAATACTTTGTAAGGAACTCTGCTTTTTTACTTAAGCTGCCCTCTGCTACTGCTATCTCGTCCATAAAGAAACTTTCTTTTACGGATACACCCATGTTAGGGTTAGCCTTTTTCAGTTCGTCTATGTCGTTCCACTTCTCCACATCATCAATCATGTAAAGGAATGGTAATAGCCTGCGCTCTTTGCTGTTTCCTTTCAAGAAACTTGTGCTACGTTTCATTAGTTCATCATAAATACTGTCGTTGATATATCCGGCAGTGCTTATGCTCAATATCATAGGTTGAGTACGTGCGCCTAAAGCGGATTTCATAACCTCATACTGCTTTAGTCCAGCGTCCCCGCTCCATGCTGCCATTTCATCACATACCACAAGCTGCGGGTTAAATCCGTCTGACTTCTTGGCATTAAAAGCAATCGGTTTTATTACCGTGTTGCTCTCCGCAATATAAATATCGCTGCGCCGTTTCTTTGCCAGCTCCGCTAACTCGTCCTCTGCCTGTACCATTTGATAAAATCCGTCATACACCAGCGCCGCTTGGTCTAATTTCGGCGCTAAGCAGTATATTTCTTGTCCATACTCCGGCTCTAAGTACGCCATATATGCAATAATCGCAGATGCAAATAAACTTTTTCCGTTTTTTCTGCCAATTACAATAAAAATTTCACGGAAAATACGTATTTTTTCTGCGTCCTGTGTGCCAAAAATAACAGAAACTATGGCTTTCTGCCATAGCTCCAACTTGATTAAATCATTACGTCCCTTGCTGTGGTGGCAAAAGTTCTCTATGAACCGTATAGCCTTATTCGCAGCCTTTGCATTAAAAAAATACTCCTGCTTTTGCAGCCCGTTTATAATGATTTCGTATATTTTCTTTATCCATTTTCCCGCTATGATTTCGCCGCTTGTAATCTTTGCGTGGTACTCATAGATATAATTTCGATAAGGCGGCAATATTGCTTACTCTTCCCGCAAAGCCGCCAGCCTGCTTGTCTTTCGTTTCGCAGCTGGTACTAATTCCGTAAGCTGCTTAATCACTGCTGCATAGTTCTTACTAAGCGCTATGTAGGTTTCTGCCTCTGGGCTTTTCTTTGTTCCCCACTGGTTCTGCCCGTTCTGGTACTCACTCGTCCAGCCGTCTTTTTCAAGTTTCGCCTGCAAGTCGTCCAGCTCAACGCTCATAAATGCAGCCTTTTCTATCAGCGGCGTTACTAATTTTCTTTTGTTTTCGTCTAAGTCCTTGAAAATTCCCTTAAGTCTGGTCTTTTCGGTCTTTATCCTCTGTTCTTTGGTTTTCTCTTTCTTTGTTGCCATTCCTTTACCCCGCTTTCCATTCCTGCGCCGCACCACACCCCCTACACCACCCGTGCGCACGCCCGTAGGGTAATTTTAGGGTATCCCCCTCGGTATTCGCCCCCTTTAATTATTTTTCTGATATGGGGGGAGTATGCCGCCGTTCTCGTCGAACCGATACCGCTTATGCCTCTCCTGTTTGTGGTGTTCCTTGTTGTGGCAGTCTTGGCACAACGCCTCTAAGTTATCCCAGCACAACGTAACGCTTATGTCGTTTATGTTCTCTCTGTTAAGCCAGCGCTTATGATGCACTATCTTTGCAGGCTGCCCGCAGCGTTCACAAATATAATCTTGTGACATTAAATAAGCGGCTCTGGTTTTTTCCCATGCCGCTGATAAATAAAAACTCTTAGCCCATGCTTTCATACTGTCCCCTCTCTTTCTTCATTCCCCAGCGCCCTAAGTTTCATGCGCTGGGTGGAGGCTAAAGAATGAATAGAAAAAGAGTAGGTAACTGCTGCCGCACATGGCTTAAGCTATCGCCTACTCATTTCATGCTACCATTGTATCTCTTTTGTTTTCCCATGTAAACACCACGTTTTTACCTCGATATTACCCGCTGCTGCTCTGTTATCATTTCTCTTACTGGCACGCCTGCTGCTCTTAGCTGCTCGTATATGCTCCTTATCTCATGCCTAAACCAGCCTACATACTGCATGGGTACTGGCTGATATTGCCGCCCCATAAATGGGTTATCTGCATACGCTGCCACCTGTGAAAACTCATATAGCAGCAGTGGCTTACTCTGATCTAATAATAGCCGCAATATATATGCTGTCGTTCTTCCGTGTAGCCGTCCCTCTGGCGGCTGCCATATCCCAGTTATTATATATAGCCTCTGCCACTCGTAAAGCTCAAATCCTAACGCCTGCTCTATATGCTTTATCAACCTGTCTGTCGCCTGCTGTTCTCTCGCTGTTTCCCGCTTTCTTTTTATCCGTTCCTTTATTTTTTTAAACACTTACTTTACCCTCTCTTCATCAATGCCCCACAATAATACTGACAGCTCATTTATGATACCTGTTACCCAGCGCCTCGGTGTATTCTTTCCTGTGTCCAGCTGCTCTGCAATTTCCGCATAGTCCATACCCTGCATGAAATACATTTCAAAAGCCTTGTACTCTACGCCTCTGCCTGCTGCCTCTCTGCGGCGCTCTATCTCTTCTACCGCTTTGTCTATATGCGCTGTCATTATCAATGTCTTAAAGCGTGTGCGTCTGATACTCTCTAAGTATGTACGCTGCTGCTCGTCCGTCATGCCCTTAAGCTCTAACTGCTGCCCGTCACTTATGGCGTTCTCGATATGGAAAACTGCATCACGGTAACATTTCATAAGCGTAAAAGTGTTGTGGTATTTCTCTTTCTTCTGCTCCTGCTTTTCTTGTCTTTTCAGTTCCGTTATTGCAGCCTTTGCCTGTTTCTGCATCAGCTCTGTTAATTCGCTTTCGTGCAGCTGTACCCAGCTTTCAGCCTCTGGCGGTATTTCTGCCCCTGCCGCCGCCATTGTCTTTGTTTCTTCCTGCTCCATGTTCTGTACCTCGCTTTCTGTTAATTAAACGGCAGCTCTTCGTCTGCTCCCTCTGGGATATTCATAAACCCGTCACTCTCCGGCAGCTGCTGCCCTCTCGCCTCTGCCTCTGCTTTGCTCTCTCCAAATCCTACTCTATTTGCCACAACCTCTGTGTAATATACCTTACTGCCCGTGCGCTGGCTCTCGTAGCTGCCTGTTTTAATCTTACCAGTAACCTCTGCCCTGCTGCCTTTGCTTAACCATTTCTGCGCCCATTCCGCAGTACGTCCGAAACACTTAATATTTATAAAATCTGTATCTTCCCCGTCGTCTACC
>OHIR01000808.1_pt1 | contig 17708 bp, 15 predicted proteins | sample 1568301 | NCBI WGS metagenome assembly OHIR01 (sample SAMEA3879539, study PRJEB24766) | human gut metagenome | biome: human-associated habitat; feature: feces | place: USA | collected 1985/1987
AACTTATACGGTGTATCTATAAATCCAATCTGCATCAGCATTGAGTTGATCGGTCCTCCATCGGAGAACAATGTAAAGAACAACATGGAAAATGCAGATGCCATAATCAGGTTCGGCAGATATACGACTGTTTTAAAGAAACGGGTTCCTTTTAATTTAAGACGTACATCGGAGAACCAGGCGCCAAGTACCAGTGATAAAATGATCTGCGGCACGAAACACATGATCCATAATACCATAGTATTTTTTGTATAAACCCAGATATCTCCATCAGAAAAGAGTTTTTGATAGTTTGCAAGTCCGACAAACTTTGGTCCGACCTGTGTCAGTCCTGACATATAGTTTTCAAAGAAACTGTTGTAAATAGTGCTGATCAACGGAATCAGCTGAAAAATAACATATACTACAATAAAAGGAATCAAAAAGATATATCCCCATTTATTGTACCTTACTACCTTTCCACTACTTTTTTTCATGATAATCTGACCTCCTTTTTCAGAGTGTATTATTTTCATCCACAGAGCTCACAGCATCCTTCACCTTTATCCTGTGTAAACATGCTGTCAGCTCTGCGCTTGGCATTTTAACCTGAATAAACCGCACCTGCCTTCCTTATTGCATTCCGGCAGGCGCAGCTTTTCATTCATAACAACAGAATATCCGCAGAGCGTGCTTTCCATTGTTATTTTTAGATCATTCATCTTCTTAATATGTTAATTCCGGATATTTCTCTAAAACTGATTTGTAAAACAAGTCTAATGCCTCTTCTTTCGTTGCACTTCCTTCAAAATAGTTCTTCATTGCATGCTGAAATTCTTCGTTGCATCCCTGATCGTATGAAGAAAGATTACTTAAATCAAGTTTGGATACACCCTCATTATAAATACCAAGTGGATTCTGTCCGCCTAAGATTTTACTTGCGTAAGAGCTGTCTGCCATCTCAACGATTACATCCTGGTTGTTTACAAAGTCATCATCTTTCTCGATGATCTCTCTCATAACATCATCATTGGTTGTCATCTGAAGCATGATATCTTTTACAAGGCTCTGGTTATCAGTTCCGTTTGCTGCACAGATCCATGTACCACCCCAGAAGAAGCCCTGCGGTCCTTCGGTTGCGCCCCAGCCACCGTTGTAACCGATACTGCCTTCGGTATCTGCTGCCATTGAAAAGTTTACTAACCATGCAGGTCCAAAGTAGCAGAATACATTTCCTTCCGGATAGAAGCCTTTCTTCCAGTCATCACTCCACATATCATATGTTCCTGTCTCGCCTGCATCTACAAGCTCTTTGGAATCATCCACCCATTTCATAATGTTGTCATCAATATTGATTTTGCCATCAACAACCCATTTGGAAGAAACGTTGTTGGAATATACACGGTATGTATCATTTACGGAAGATGTGATGGTGTAGCCGGCATCTTTCATCTTCTTTGCTGTATCATTAAATGTATCCCAGTCTTTCACATAATTCTGAACCTCTGCCGGATCATCAGAACCTAATACTGCTTTTGCTGCATCTCTGTTATAGAATAATACGCCAGGACAGCCCTGCCATGAAAGACCTTTTAAAACTCCGTTGGAATCGGTAACGATATCTTTTGTGTACTGATACTGCTTAGACAGATCATCATCGGTAATTCCCAAATCCTTGATCGGCATTGTGTAGTCCGTATCTACATACTTCAGTGCGTAATCAGCTTCTACAAGGAACAGATCGATCTTGTCATCTGCCGGAGCATCTGCCTGATTTAACAATGTTGCATCCAGATTGTTCTGATATGCGTTGTCATCGTTTGGTGTAATGTTCCAGACAACATCTACATCTCCGATTTTACCATGTGTTGCGTCTACTTCCTTATAATCCGGATAGTGAGCGGTAATACGGCTCTTAAATTCCTCGTTCCAGCAGTAAATGTTTAAAACCTTTCCTGTGTCTTCTGCCGGTTCGGATACTTCAGAACTGGTATCTGCCTTTGAAGTATCCGGTGTTGATGCATTGTTATCACTCTCTTTGCTTCCACAGCCAGCAAACATTGTTGCTACCATTGTTGCGCACAGCAGTGCACTTACGACTTTCTTTTTCATATAAAACCCTCCTTAATATTGTTGACCTTCTGGTCTGTTTGTTTTGAAGAAATCTTCCGGTTTATTCCTTCGGCTGAATTGCACCTACGGATTGTCCCGGAACTAAACTTCCTTCTATAACGACTCTCTCAACGAGAGTTGTTCTCGGTTTTTCAATGGTTCCGATGAGCCTTGTTGCTGCTTCACTTCCAATTATTTCTGTATTCTGACGAATTGTTGTGAGTTTTGGATATAAAAGCTGCGAAATCATCGTACCGTCATATCCGGCTACCGAAATGTCTCTCGGGATGCGAAGTCCCATTTCAATAATGACATTTCTTCCTCCTATTAAAGAAGTATCATCCGGATAAATGATACAGGTCGGTGGAGCCTCTAAGTTCAACAGTTCCCTTGTCTGTTTTGCTGCCCCTTTGGTTTCCAGATAATCGGCTGTCCGGACGTATGTATCGGGAATTTCAAGTCCAAGCTCATCAATCGTCCGATAAAAGCTTGCCAGCCGATCCCTTGTAACACTGGACCCTTCCTGTCCATGAATATATGCAATTTTTCTGTGTCCCTGACTGTATATGTACTTTACTAAATCTTCCATACCCTGTATATTGTTGGAAGTAACTGCGGTGCAGTTATGATGCACATAATCAATCGTAACTACAGGTATTTCACTGTTCATCAGCTCGATCACATCCGGGTCGTCAAAATTGGCACATACAATTACGACTCCCTCAAAATTCCGGTACCGGCAATGTTCATAATAGGACATCTTCCGGTTTTCAAAGCAGGTATTGATAAATGTAATATCATATCCTAACTTTTCTGCCTGAATCTTAAGTCCGTTCAGTACACCGGAGAAATATTCATGAGTCAGGCCTCTTCCGGCTTCCTCCTCGAAGAGTACCCCGATATTATATGAACGGTTCGTCTTAAGCGCTCTGGCCGCTGCATTCGGAAAATATCCAAGTGTCTGTGCCGTTTGCTTTACCCGGTTTTTTGTCTCTTCGCTGATATCTTTATGATCATTCAGTGCTTTGCTTACGGTCGCAGTAGAAACACCACATCGTTCAGCAATTGTTTTTAAAGATACCATATCATTCCTCCAATGTTTCGGGAAATTTTCTTAATCGTTTTCGTAGCTTTAATATACCCCCATATGCCTGTAAATGCAATACTTTTTTGTCATTTCGTCAATTTAAGCACTTCATTCTTGACTGTTTTGTGCATATTGTATGTGTATTTTGTGTCCGTGCATGCGCACGCTGTTTTATTCTTATACGTTTACGCAATTTGTTTGTTTTTTAATGTTGCGCACGCATTTGTTGTTTTCTTATATTTTTTGTTTTCGTTTTTGTTCAAGTTGCTAGATTTGCCTGTTTTAAGCCATTTTGTGTTGATTTTTTAAATTTCAGAGACTATACTCTATTTATAAAAGAGAGCGCTTAAACGTTTTCGCTCTTATAGATAAGTGGCATTTAAAACAAGCACGATGGATTGATTACTCCACCAAATGCTTCTTTCCACTTTCATCTACTATGTCACAAGTAAATAATTTTATATGGAGGATACACACATGAAATTTGGATATTTCGATGATGCGAACAAAGAATATGTTATTACCTCTCCTAAGACACCACTCCCATGGATCAACTATCTGGGTTCTGAGAATTTCTTTTCTCTGATCTCCAATACCTGCGGTGGCTATAGCTTCTATAAAGATGCAAAGCTTCTTCGTCTGACGAGATACCGTTATAACAATGTTCCTTTCGACAGCAATGGACACTACTACTATATTAAAGAGGGCGATACCATCTGGAATCCCGGATGGATGCCAACCAAGACCGATCTGGACGCTTATGAGTGTCATCACGGTATGGGCTACTCCACCTTCCGGAGCAGTAAAAATGATCTGCAGGCAGAGCTGACCGCATTTGTTCCGGTTGGAAAGAACTGTGAGATCAATCAGCTGACTCTTACCAATAACAGTAAAGAGACGAAAGATTTTTCTGTTTTTTCTTATGTAGAATTCTGTTTATGGAATGCAATGGACGACATGACCAACTTCCAGCGTAATTTCTCTACCGGTGAAGTAGAAGTTCATGGATCTGCAATTTATCATAAGACCGAATACCGTGAGCGTCGTAATCACTATGCACTGTATGCAGTGAATGCCCCGGTAGACGGATTTGATACTGACCGCGATTCCTTCCTTGGAGCATACGGAGAAAACTCTGCTCCTGAAGTTGTCGTGTCCGATCAGTCCAAAAACTCCATTGCCAGCGGATGGGCTCCGGTAGGCTCCCATCATCTGAAAGTGTCTCTTGCTCCCGGCGAATCCAAAACTTTCGTATTTATTCTGGCATACATAGAGAATCCTGTTGAAGAAAAATGGATCGGACGCGCCGAAGATGGAAAGATTAACCGCACACGTGCGGAAGCTCTGATGAAAGAATTTGATACCAAAGAAAAATCAGAAGCAGCACTGGCTGAACTGAAAAAATACTGGGATGAACTGCTTTCTCACTTTACGGTATCCTCTTCCGAGGAAAAACTGGATCGTATGGTAAACATCTGGCATCAGTATCAGTGTATGGTCACATTTAATATGAGCCGTTCTGCTTCCTACTTCGAATCCGGTATCGGACGAGGCATGGGATTCCGTGATTCCTGTCAGGATCTGCTTGGTTTCGTACATCTGATTCCTGACCGCGCAAGAGAGCGTATTCTGGATATTGCAGCAACACAGTTTGAAGACGGAAGTGCATATCATCAGTATCAGCCTCTGACCAAGAAAGGTAATTCTGATATCGGAAGCGGTTTCAACGATGATCCGCTCTGGCTGATTGCAGCTACCGCAGCATATATCAAAGAAACCGGGGATTACACCATCCTGGATGAAAAAACGCCGTATGACAGTGATCCTTCCAAGGCAACTGATTTTATGGAGCATTTACGCCGTTCCTTCCACTACACCATCGATCATCTCGGACCGCATAAACTTCCGCTGATCGGCCGTGCAGACTGGAATGACTGCCTGAACTTAAACTGCTTCTCCACAGAACCGGGAGAATCCTTCCAGACATTCGGCCCATCCGAAGGACCAAATGCAGAGTCTGTTTTCATTGCCGGTATGTTTGTCCGTTACGGTAAAGATTATGTAGAGATCTGCCGTCACAGAGGGCTTGAGGATGAAGCAAAACTGGCAGAAAATGCTATCGCAGAAATGGAAAAGACGGTTCTTGATGCTGGCTGGGATGGAGAATGGTTCCTGCGGGCATACGATCATTACAAAAACAAGATTGGTTCTAAAGAATGTGAAGACGGTAAAATTTTTATCGAGCCACAAGGCTTCTGCGTTATGGCAGAGATCGGTCTGAAAGAAGGAAACTGTCTGAAAGCCATGGAATCCGTAGAAAAATATCTGGATACCAAATACGGTATTGTACTTCTTCAGCCACCTTATCACAGATACCATGTAGAACTTGGTGAAATTTCCTCTTATCCACCAGGATATAAAGAAAATGCCGGAATCTTCTGCCACAACAATCCTTGGATTTCCATTGCAGAAACCGTTGTCGGACGTGGAAACCGCGCATGGCAGGTATATACAAGAACCTGTCCTGCATATATCGAAGATATCAGCGAAATTCACCGTACCGAACCTTATGTATATTCGCAGATGATTGCCGGAAAAGATGCTCCAAACTTTGGAGAAGCCAAGAACAGCTGGCTGACCGGTACTGCAGCGTGGACATTCCTGGACGTTTCCCAGTATATTCTCGGAATTCGTCCGGATTACGACGGATTGACCGTCGATCCATGTATTCCATCCACTCTGGATGGCTTCGAAGCCAAACGTGACTTCCGTGGTGTGACCTATCACATCAGCGTCCGTAACCCGAAACACGTAGAAAAGGGTGTGGCTTCCATGACCGTCGATGGCATTGCCGTAGACGGAAATACGATTCCATTACCAACCGGCAAGACAGAAGTCTCTGTCGAAGTGGTTATGGGCTAATACTTAATCACAGTAATTCTTGTTTCCGGTTTTGTGCCGGAAGCAGTTTTACCATTTTTCATTATTTTCCTACCCCCAAAAATAGGGTGCGCATTATGCGCACCCTCTTTTTATTCATGATGATTTTATTTATGATGAATCGCTTTTTTCACCCATGTAAATAAGTTTCTTACAAATACTCCTCCAAAAAAGATCTGCCAGCATAATGCCATTGGGAAGTTTAAAGCAAGTTTCTGCAGCCATACCGCAATTACCTGATTTCCCGGATGTGCAAACAAAACTGTGGCAATCAGACTCATTACCGGACACATCAGACATACAATCATAGAACAGATTGCAAGTGTCACAAAGACCGGCTTGTCTTCTTTCGGATTTACCAGACGAAATGCCAGCATCGTTGCCAGTTTCTCTTTCTCCACTACAAAATACTCCAGGATACATGCGATCGGCCACATAATCGGTATTTCATAAAACGCCAGCAGAAAAACTTCGTTTGTCATTCCGCCTTTGTCGATTGCGATGTTATAGCATACCATGGCATACACCATGACAAACGCCATAACAAGTGTAAATAAAATATTTTCGAGTCTACTCTTCTTTGGCATAATTTTGCCCTCCTTTAATATAAATAAATTTGAGCATAGAAAAACACACGCGTGTTGTTCGTTAATCAGTGAGTAATGCACACATGTGTCGTTTCCAATTATACCAATATGTTCTCTATACAATTAAAAGTGCCTAGTTCCGGAATCGAACCAGAGACACGAGGATTTTCAGTCCTCTGCTCTACCAACTGAGCTAACTGGGCGTCTCACAACAAAACTTATTTTAAAGGAAAATGGCTTTGCTGTCAAGCAGAAAATGCAAATTTTTTTAATAATATGAATTTTCGCAATAATTAGGAAAACATAGACGGGTCATTTTAGAGCAAGCATATGCCACATTGCCAGCGCAGCGCACAAAAATAAAAGTAACGTAAACCCAATTCGTTTAGTTTGAAACAGAATGGGCGAAAACTGCACATTACAAAGGGATTTCGTCCGGTTTTTACGGGAATATACTTCAATATGGGGTAGAATGGGTGAAATAGAGGTGAAATCAATCAGAATAACCCACAGAATCGGAAAAACCAGGGCGAAATGAGTAGAAAAAGGAAGATTTCGCCCAAAATCAATAGAAAGTCATTAAATAGTTAGAAAAAATGGGTGAAACCAGATTTAAATACCGAGGTTTCACCCATTGTGTGCATCAGTTAAATTGTAAAGTAATATGTTTTTTGACCTTGCTGTCGAGAGATTATGTTATACGGTAACGCATGTCAGTACATTTGTATATCATGCGTATAGCAGGATAGCAGGACGGAAGTTACATATACGGCAGCACATCCTGCATATAAGCCCGCAGTGTCTCACCGACGCTCCATGCCTGCGCATAGCAGCCTCTTGGATTGTGAGGTGCATCCCCGTCGAAAATTTCGGAGATCGAGCCGATACAGCCATTGTCGGTCAGATGATGACGCACCGGCCCGAGCAGGGAAAGCAGCTCTTTGGTACATTCCAGCGAATGGTCGTGGACTTTTGCGTAAGCGGACAGAAAACCGCCGAGCAGAAATCCCCATGCCGTACCCTGGTGGTAAGCTGCATCACGCTTTGGCAGGGAACCACAGTAAATGCCGTGATAGTCCGCATGGTCACTGGTGAGAGAGCGAAGTCCGCAGCCTATATAAAGATATTTTTTGACAAATGCGACGATTTTTGCTTCCTGCTCCTTCGATAACATGGTAAAAGGCAGTGACACCGCATAGATCTGGTTTGGGCGAAGATGGTCATCCGGCTCATCCCCGTCTACGACATCGTAAAGACAGCCCTTTTCTTCCCACCAGAACTTCCTGCAGAACGATGCTTTTACAAGTTCCGCAAGCGCAGCATAATTGTGGGAGGTCATAACATGACTGCCCAGACCCGTGGCGGAAACGCCAGTAACCGAAACATGACTGCCTAAACCCGTGGCGGAAACGCCAGTAACCGAAACTTCACTGCTGGAACTCGTGGCAGAACCGCCAGTAACCAAAACATCGTCTCCCTCATACCGCCGGGCAAGTTCCTCCATGACCTTCAGCGCATTATACCAGAGCGCATTGATCTCCACCGGTTTTCCGTGGCGCGGGGTGGCAACCCAGTCACCGACACGCACGTCCATCCAGGTGATCTGGTCAAGACCGCTTCCGGCATGGATGAGACCGTCCTCCTCCATATAAATACTGAAATCTGTGCCGTTTTTGTAAGCGGAAATGATTTCCTTCAAATGAGGATAAATATTTTCCTGTACAAACGCATTGGCTGCGGTATCCGGATAATACTGCAGATACTGCCATACTGCATAAAAATACCACAGGGAAGCGTCCGCTGTATTATAAAGCGGAGCGGCATTGTCATCCGGGAACATGTTTGGCACGATCCCGTGACGGATGTATTTGGAAAAAGTTAAAAGGATTTCCTCTGCATCTTTTCTGCGCCCGGTGCAGAGCGTCAGTCCGGTAAATGCGATCATCGTGTCACGGCCCCAATCCGTAAACCATGGAAGCCCGGCAAGCACGGTTTTATAGCCGGTGGAAGCACGGTCACAGAGAAACTGATCCGCGGCGAGAACCAGGCGATCTGCAAAATCATCGTGGATACCTGCCGTTTCGTAGAGTGATTTTGTATACTTTTCCCGTTCTTTTAAAATGTCAAAAGCGGTATCTGCCGTGATATCTGTAAATGTTTCATCGGCAGCGATCACGGAACAGAGCACGGAAATCTGTTTGTGGCTTTTCGCCGGAAGAAAAACAGTGACTTTATGTGGACAATAATGACAGTCGAGTCCGTCCGTCTCAAGATCGACTTCGGTCTGAAGCTGCATGTCAATATCGAACATAGGCGTATGGTCGGAAAAAATACCTTCACTGGTCTGGAACAAAATGGCAGTATCAGGATGGCTTTCCGGGATTAGGCGGAGTGAATTGTCGATCAGGGAAGTACGAAAATGAAAATCTTCCGGGCGGCTGGATGCGCTGTGTTCACGGAAATTAAAAAGCGGAACCAGCGTGAGAGAAGCATCCGGACCATTATTTTCGATTTCATAGGCAATGGCACACACATTGGCACCATGTTTTAAGCAGATATGTTTTTTCAGCATGATATCGCCCGCCTGGTATGTGTAGTGAACACTTCCGTCATAAGAAAAAGAGACGAGATATTCCTGCCCCTGTGTGTAACAGGTTCCGCCATTTTTTCTGTGCTGTGAGGTCTCAAGATTATACACTGCAGATACAGCTGGCGTAGCTCCTTTTTTTAACGTGTCCGTAAGTGAATGGAATTTTTCATCAGAACTGCCGGTGTTTTCTGCTGCAAATACGGACAGGGATTCATTGATCTTGGAAAAAACAAGATAGCGCTCGATCGGCGGGTGGAGACTCGCGATCAGATAACCCTGATGAGTCCGGTTGTGTGCACCGATCAGGGAACTTCCGGCATAACCGCCGATGCCGTTGGTCAGCGCCCATTCACGGCGGATTCCTTCCTGAAATGTGGAAAATGCATCTTTTTCATAGTGATAATTGATCATTTTTTTATTCTCCATGATAAAAAGTTATTGTGTGTAAAAAATGTGTTGCAAAACTGCGAAAAATTACGAAAAAACCATTTGCTTTTATTTTACACGATAACAGGTGCGATGTACAGAAAAATAAAAAATGTATAAAATTTCCTGTATTTATGCAGAGAATGGAGGGACAGCCCTTGCCTGACAAGTTGTTACATGATAATATAAGAAGTATGACCTGTGGCAGACTTGCAAAAGAGATGCTGATGTATGTGAAATAGAACCAGTTCCACGATGGTGGAAAAGGCAGCCTGCCCAAAAGAGTATGTCAAAAAACAGGTAAATATAAGAAAACAGGAGAAGATTATATGCATGAGAAATTAGTGATCGTTCCGAAAAAGAAAACGGGATCAAAAAAAATGTTAACTACAGCATGGTTTATCCTTGCCTGCCTGATGTTTTTACTGGCTACATTTGTGAATCCGGTTATTTTTCTGATCCCGGGAATTGCATTTGCACTGGTATGGTATTTTCAGGCATTTCGTTCGGATATAGAGTACGAATATACCTATTATGATGGAGAGTTCCGCTTTGCACGGATCAAGGCAAAAAGCAGACGTAAAGCCATCGGCAGCGTGCAGATGGATGATGTACTTGGATTTGCTCCAAGAGGTGACAGAAGCGTATACAAATACGAAAATGACAAGAATCTGGCATATAAAAATCTGACTTCCGGTGACCCGGAAGCAAAGGTGTATGAGCTGATCGCAAAGGGCGAAAAAGGACTTGTGCGTTATGAGTTTGAGCCGGATGATGAGATGCTCAATGAAGTTATGGTAAAATATCCGCGTTCCGTGGTAAGATAAGCGGCGAAACGCAGACGGAGGAAGAAATGTTAGAGTTAAGAAATATCACTTATGAGGTAGAGGACAATCAGGACAACAAAGAGATCTTAAAAGATGTCAGCCTTACGATCGATGAGCATTTTGTGGCGATCACCGGACCGAACGGTGGAGGAAAGTCCACACTTGCAAAGATCATTGCCGGAATCATCAAGCCGACATCCGGTCAGATCATTTTAGATGGAGAGGATATTACAGAACTTGATATTACCGAGCGTGCAAAACATGGCATCAGCTATGCATTTCAGCAGCCGGTACATTTTAAAGGACTGACAGTCAAAGATCTGATCACAATCGCAGCAGGAAGAACGATGACGGTGAATGAGATCTGTGAGATCTTATCGGAGGTTGGTCTGTGTGCGAGAGAGTATATTGACCGTGAGATCAATGGCAGTCTTTCCGGCGGTGAGTTAAAGCGTATTGAGATCGCGATGATCACGGCACGCGGAACAAAGCTTTCCATTTTTGATGAGCCTGAGGCGGGAATCGATCTCTGGAGTTTTAACAGTCTGATCAAGGTATTTGAAAAAATGCGTGATGAGATTCAGGGAACGATTCTTATCATTTCACATCAGGAGCGTATTTTAGACATTGCAGATAAGATCGTGGTGATCGCAAACGGACAGGTTAAGACAATCGGAACCAAGGAAGAAGTACTTCCGGAACTGCTTCATACAGCAGGGGCCTGTGAGACACTGACCAGCAAGCTGTAATGTATGAGTATGAGGAAGTGAGGATAAAAATGGATTTAATACAGAAAAATTTATTAGAGCAGGTGGCAGGACTGCACGAGATCCCGGAGGGTGCCTATAACATTCGTGCCAACGGAACCAAACTCGGAAGAAATACAACTGCAAATATTGATATTGTAACAAAGACTGATAAGGATGGAATCGATATTATCATCAAACCGGGAACGGTCAATGAGAGTGTACACATTCCGGTTCTTTTGAGTGAAAGTGGAATGCAGGAATGTGTTTACAATGATTTTTATATCGGTGAGGGTGCAGATGTCACGATCGTGGCAGGATGCGGAATCCATAACTGTGGTGTAGATACCTCCAAACATGACGGTGTGCATACGTTTTATCTGGAGAAAAATGCAAAGGTCCGCTACATTGAGCGCCATTACGGCGAGGGTGACGGCAACGGAGAGAATATCATGAATCCGCAGACCATCGTCCACTTAAAAGAGGGCGCACATATGGAGATGGAGACGACACAGATCAAAGGAATCGATTCCACGGTTCGTGTGACGAGAGGAGATCTGGCAGAAAACGCATCATTAGAGATCCATGAGAAGATCATGACACACGGAAAACAGTACGCAAAGACAGATTTTCATGTGGATATTAACGGGGATAATTCCAGTGTGAATCTGGTGTCACGTTCTGTTGCAAAAGGGGAATCAAAACAGGAATTTTTTTCCGTTATGAATGGTAATGCAGCCTGTGCAGGACACAGTGAATGTGATGCCATCATTATGGATAACGCCTGTGTGACTGCAAGTCCGCAGCTGACTGCCAACAATATTGACGCAAATCTGATCCATGAAGCTGCTATCGGAAAAATAGCCGGAGAGCAGCTGATCAAGCTGATGACACTTGGACTTACAGAAAAAGAAGCGGAAGAACAGATTATCAATGGATTTTTGAAATAGTCATTTAAAGTTTGTGGCCGGGAATGTCTTTGTATTCGATCATCCCGTCATCAATCCATTCTTTAATGCGGCTGAGCGGCAGATGAAAATGTGTTGCAACATCATAAGCGGTGGCGTTGTTTGTCTGAATATATTCTTTTACCTGATGAAAAAGTTCCTGTTCTAAACAGCGGGGACACAATGTTCCCTCGTAGGATGATGGGAGAAGACAGTGACATTCTTCGCAGTATCTCCGGTTTTCAAATATAGGTGTTTCGGTCATATAAAGTCCTCCTGTCTGTTACATTAGGATTTTATTATAACATAAATTATCATGTGGAAAGAATTGTATTTATAAATAAAATATAAAAACAAAAATAAGGATTTTTATAAATCTTTTCGAAAATCGTCACACTTAAGACATATTTTTTCCGTATACTGTAACCATCGAAAGAAGTTAACAACGCTTACCCAGGCGGGTTGTTAAACAAGGTTGTATAGAATAAAGGCTGTACATCCCGACAATTCTTTCGACGCAATTTCCTTTATATAGATTAACATTTTCATAACTAAACTCCTCGGAGGAACCCCGGAACAGTGATGTTACCGGGGTTTCTTCATTTATGGGATTAGATTATCAAAAGGTGGATTTCATTTTTGGATAATCGAATCATATTAAAATTCAGAAAATTATCAGAAAGGCCGGATATGAGAGAAAAAACATACAGTTTCACGATAGAAGAGATCCCGATCATTGTGACGAAAAAACGCATGAAAAATATGTATCTGCGTATCAGTAAAGAGGATGGAAGTGTGCGCATTTCGGCGCCGCATCAGATGAGCGACGAGCGGATTTACCGTTTTGCAAAGGAGCGGATCGACTGGATCCGGGTTTACAGGGAAAAATATCTGCGTGCGAAAGAGGGACGCAGGGAAGTAAGACAATTAAGCGAAGCGGAATTAAAACAGCAGAAACTGCTTTTGAAAAGAGACGTGGAAAAATTGATTGCAAAATGGGAACCTGTCATGGGCGTAAAGGCATCCGGTGTTACGATACGCCAGATGAAAACACGCTGGGGTTCCTGCAATGTGAGGACACACCACATCAATATCAATCTCGCACTGGCGAAAAAGCCGCCGGAGTGTCTGGAGTATGTGGTCGTGCATGAGCTGACACATATTTTAGAACCGAGTCATAATGCCGTGTTCTGGGGCTATATGACACAGTTTTATCCGAATTGGAAGCGTGTCAGAAAATATCTGAATGATGAAGTACCGGAATAAATGTTATACAAACTGATTTTGGGTTTCGTCATATTCGTAATCGATCATTTTTAATTTTTCAGTGATCGCATCGGCATCTGCATGAAATGCGGCAACAAACTCAGAAAAAGACGGATAATTGTCGCGGAGCTGTGTATTGACGAAACTTAAAAGCATAGCAGGATCGTTTGGAAGATTTTGATATTCAGTCATAATAAACCTCGTTTCTTCTATATTATGGTAAACGGTTTGCCCGTGTAGTGGGTTGCCCATGATTACCGCAGATATGCGGTCTTTTCTGTGAACGGTTTCTATGCTAAAATAACATGGGAACGCAAAAAATGCAAGGAGACGATAACAGCATGGAACAAAAGATTGACAAAGAAGTGTTTGATAAATTTTTTACGGAGAGTTACTGCCCGGTTGACTATACAACGGTAAAGGAAGAGTTCGAACAGATCGCATCGGTGGGAAATGATATTTTTACCGGAAGTTATGAGGCAAGAAATTTAAACCGCGAGAATTTCATCCTATACCTGACCAGTGAGGCGTATTGTGATTTTGAGGCTGCCGTGCAGGAGGCGATGGATGATCTGAACCCGGAGATCTTAGATGCAGTTATGGATGTGACGGAAAACACACCGGACGGAGACGAGATCACTGAGAAATACTGGGATACCCAGCGCACACTTTTGAAAGAATTTTTAGAACAGCTTTATGACGAAGTGATCTCAACATGGAGATAATGTTCTGCGGAAGAGTCGGAAGTGAAAGATAAGCAGCAGACAGGATATGGAAAATACGGCAATAAGAATTGGAGGATGTTATGGCGAGCTGTGACAGTTGTGTATACAATGTATACGATGAAGATGATGAGGAATATTACTGCGAAGTGGATATGGACGAGGATGATGCTGCGCGCCTGATGCAGGGACATTATAAAGAGTGTCCGTACTACCAGCTGGATGATGAGTATGCGGTGGTAAGGCATCAGATGTAATATTGAAGACAGATAATAAGCAAAAAGAATGGAGAAATATATGAGTTTTGGCAATATAAAAAAGAAGAAAAGATTACTGGCGTTATTGTTATGTACGATACTGGCGGGGGCGTCTTTTATGACGGGATGTGGCAGCAAAGCGGATGAAAACGGATCTGCCCAGGTGTCTGCTGAAGAGAAAAATGTCACAGAAACACAAGAACAGACAGAGGCAGAGTCGGAGCAGATCATGACAGAAGCGACAGAAACTGCACAGACAAAAACACAGGAAACAGAGCAGACGGAAGAAACAGAGCCGGCAGAACTGGCACCAACGGAGACCCGGGAAACAGAAGAAATCATTACAACAGAGGTGATTAAGGGAGAAGCAGATTCGGAGCAGGAGAGTGCATCATCACAGACTGCGGACACAGCGCAGTCTGCTGAGGCGGGAAATCCCCAGACTGGCACAGAACAGTCTGCTGAGATGGAAAATACGCAGACAGATACAGTCCAGACAAACATTTCCGGTAATCTGGTTGTGATCGACGCCGGACATCAGGCAAAAGGAAATAACGAAAAAGAGCCGATCGGGCCAGGCGCATCTGAGACAAAAGCGAAAGTTGCTTCCGGTACAACAGGTGTGGCGAGCGGGCTTGCGGAATACGAACTGACACTTCAGGTATCTTTAAAGCTGCAGCAGGAACTTACGGCGCGCGGCTATCAGGTGTTGATGATCCGGACGACCAATGATGTCAATATCAGCAATTCCGAGCGTGCGGCAGTTGCCAATAATAATCATGCGGCAGCATTTATCCGCATTCATGCAAATGGAAGTACCAACTCTGCGGCAAACGGAGCGATGACGATCTGTCCGACCGCAGCAAACCCGTACTGCTCCAATATTTATCAGAACTCAAGAAAACTTTCCGACTGCATCATAGGTTCCCTGTGTGCGGCAACCGGTGCAAAAAGTGAGGGTGTCTGGGAGACAGATACGATGAGCGGTATCAACTGGTGTCAGGTTCCGGTCACGATCGTTGAGATGGGGTACATGACCAATGCGGATGAGGATCTTAAAATGGCGACTGACGATTATCAGCAGAAGATCGCATCGGGAATCGCCGATGGAGTGGATGCTTACTTTGGAAAATAAATAACAGAATGCACGTTGCACGAACATTTTATTATTATTAAAAAAGCTGACTGCCGGGCAAACCGGCAAGTCAGCTTTTTGCGTTTAAAATTTATTTCATGCTGTTCTTTACAGCAGCTTCCACAAAACCTTTGAATAACGGATGTGGACGGTTCGGTCTGGATTTGAATTCCGGATGAGCCTGTGTTGCAAGGAACCACGGGTGATCCGGAATTTCAATCATCTCAACGATTCTTCCATCCGGGGAGGTACCGCAGAGTTTCATGCCGCCCTCGGTAAGTGCTGCACGGAAATCATTGTTGACTTCGTAACGGTGACGGTGTCTCTCATGGATCTCTTCAGAACCGTAAAGCTCGCGGGCTTTAGAGGTTGGATCTAACACACATGGGTAAGAGCCAAGTCTTAAGGTACCGCCGATATCCTCCACACCATTCTGATCCGGCATCAGTGCGATGACAGGATGTGTGGTGTTCGGGTCAAGCTCCACACTGTGTGCATCATGGAATCCGCAGACATGTCTTGCAAATTCAATGATGGCTACCTGCATACCAAGGCAGAGACCAAGGTATGGAACGTTGTTTTCTCTTGCGTATTTTGCTGCGGAGATCATACCCTCGACACCGCGGGAACCAAATCCTCCCGGAACAATGATACCTGCCATATCGCCGAGCAGCTCTTTTGCATTGTCATCATTTAATGTCTCAGAATCGATCCAGTGGAGATCGACGGTAGCACGCTCAGCAATTCCGCCGTGTTTTAATGCCTCCACAACAGAGATGTATGCATCATGCAGTGCAATATATTTTCCGACCAAAGCAATTTTTACTTCTTTGTTCGGGTGGCGGAGAGAATCTACCATGGCTTCCCAGTCTTTTAAATCCGGTTCCGGGCAATCTAAATGCAGGGCCTTACATGCAACCTTGGCAAGATTTTCCTTTTCCATGGCAAGAGGTGCCTCGTAAAGATACTCAACGTCAAGGTTCTGGAGTACGTTGCCGTTTGGTACGTTACAGAACAGGGCAATTTTGTCTTTTAAGCTCTGATCAAGTTCGTGCTCGGAGCGGCAGACGATGATATCCGGCTGGATACCCATTCCCTGAAGTTCTTTGACGCTTGCCTGTGTCGGTTTTGTCTTAAGCTCACCGGAAGCCTTGATATAAGGGATCAGTGTGACATGGATCAGAATCGCGTTTTCGTGTCCGACCTCATGCTGGAACTGGCGGATCGCCTCTAAGAACGGCTGGCTCTCGATATCTCCGACAGTACCGCCGACCTCAATGATCGCGATATGTGTCTCATCGGAAGTGAAATTGCGGTAAAAACGGCTCTTGATCTCATTGGTGATATGCGGGATCACCTGGACAGTACCTCCGCCGAAATCGCCGCGGCGCTCTTTCTGGAGCACAGACCAGTAAACCTTACCGGTGGTCACATTGGAATTTTTTGTTAGGCTTTCATCGATAAAACGTTCATAATGTCCTAAGTCCAAGTCTGTTTCTGCACCGTCATCGGTAACGAATACTTCACCATGCTGGATCGGGTTCATGGTTCCGGGATCGATATTGATATACGGATCGAATTTCTGCATGGTCACTTTGTATCCACGGGCTTTTAATAATCTTCCAAGAGAAGCAGCCGTGATACCTTTACCAAGACCGGAAACGACACCGCCGGTGACAAAGACATATTTTACAGGCATAGGGTTTTCCTCCTCATCATTATAGTAAATTTAAAAAATATTTCACGTATTTTATAACCCATATAGTATACAACTAAGTTTACGCAAAATCCAGCATAACTTAAAAAAGATAAAAGTGAATTTAGAAATAATTTAGAAAACACATCAAAAGTTCATGAACTGTGTATTGCTTTTGCGTGTTGTTTTCAATATAATAAAGAAGATATTGACGAATATCAGATAAAATCCAGATGCAGCAGATACTGCAGATGTTTGGAAAGGATAGATTATGGATAATCAGGGACCAAATAATTACAATAATGGCAATAACAATTACAATAACAACGGCGGCAATGGGACGGTCATATCCGTAGACAAAGCCCGCAGCATTGCTCTGGCAAAGGTTCCC
>OHIR01000823.1_pt1 | contig 17501 bp, 18 predicted proteins | sample 1568301 | NCBI WGS metagenome assembly OHIR01 (sample SAMEA3879539, study PRJEB24766) | human gut metagenome | biome: human-associated habitat; feature: feces | place: USA | collected 1985/1987
CTGCCTTTCAACGCTTATGCCCTTGCGTGCCAGCTTGTAAAGAGGTTGCCCGTTAAGTTTTAAGGCCGAATACATTGGCGGCAGCTGTTTTTGCCTGCCGGTAAATTCTGCCAGCAGCGCCGAAAAATCTTCTTTGCTGCATGCAGGCAGGCTGCTGCGTTCTGTAACCGTTCCGCTGTCATCACCGGTATCAGTTTTTACACCAAAAGTAATTTCGGCGCGGTAACTTTTGCGGTCTTCCGCAGCGTATTCCAAAAGGCGTGTTGCTGAACCTGCAAAAACAGGCAGCACCCCGGCAGCATCAGGGTCAAGCGTGCCGGAATGCCCGATTTTTTTAGTGTTCAGCACCCTGCGCAAAAAGCCGATAACATCATGGCTTGTCATGCCGCAGGGCTTTAATACATTAATAATTCCGTCCGTCATAAGGCTTTACCGATAGCTTCAAGCACTTTCTGCTTGGCTTCTGCCAAAGGCAGTTCCACCGTGCATCCGGCAGCCCTGATATGGCCGCCGCCGCCAAAAGAGAGCGCTATTTCAGCCACGTCAGTTTTTTGTGAACGCATGCTTACACGCGTAACAGACGGCTCCACAGCTTTAAACAATACTGCTACATCAACGCCTTCAATATAACGTGCAAACGAAATAAAATTGTCGGTGTTAACTTCTTTATCGTATAAATCGCTGTTAATTTCAATAGTGCTTACCGCACCGTCATTATAAAAGCTTAAGGTTTGCAGTACCTTGCCAAGCATTTCTATGTTGGCTCTGGTATGCGTTCCGAGAGCGTCCGAAATTTCGTTCGGGCGCGCGCCATATTCCAGCAGTTTTGCTGCCGCACGCATGGTTGCCGGCGTTGTATTGGCAAAGCGGAAAGAACCGCAGTCCGTATAAATAGCCGTATAAAGGCAGGTTGCCAAATCTTTGTCCGGCGTAACATCCAGCTTTTCCACCAGTGCGCACAAAATTTCGCCGGTAGCTGCGGCTTCCGTATTAAGGTATAAATAATCAGCATACTGCGTGTTGGAAATATGGTGGTCAATATTAACCATCGCATTATACTTAATAGCCTGTGCAACCTTGCCGATTCTGTCCAGCGAACTTGCATCAAGCACAACCAAAAGGTCGGCAGCAACAGGATTATTTACATCCGGTTTTACAAAACTGTCAAGCTGCGGCAAAAAGCCAAATGCCTTGGGCACATCATCATCTACCATAACTGTAACTTGCTTGCCGGCTTTTTCCAGTGCCATTTTCAGCGCCAGCGTTGAACCCAAAGCATCACCGTCAGGGCTCACATGCGGGCACAATACAAAACTTCCGTTTTTTAAAAGCAGCCCGGCAATTTCTTCAAGCGTACAATTTTTACTCATGCGGGGTTTCCTCTTGTTTAATTTTTCTCAGCAGTTCTTCAATATGCGCGCTGTATTCCATGGAAGTATCCTTGGCAAAAATCAGTGCCGGTGCAAAACGCAGCCTGATTCTTTTGGCAATTTCCGTACGCATATAGCCCACGGCTTTATTGAGCCCCTGCCATGCTTCTTCCTGGTCTTTTTCCGTTCCGTACAGGCTTACATAAACTTTGGCCAGGCTTATATCATCGGTCAGTTCAACGCCGGTTACGGTAACAAATTTAATGCGCGGGTCTTTAATATCCTGCAGCAAAATTTTGCTGAGCTCCTGCTTAATTGCTTCCTGTAATTTTTCAACTCTTAATCTTGCCATAACAAGTACCTGTCAGTCAACGGCAACTTCTTCCATGGAATAAACTTCAAAAATATCCCCTTCTTTAATGTCGCGGAATTTATCAAGTGTTATGCCACATTCAAAGCCTGCCACAACTTCTTTAACGTCATCTTTAAATCTGCGCAGGGAATCAATTTCGCCTTCATGAACTACAATACCGTCGCGTACTACGCGTACTTTGGAAGAATTGGTAACTTTGCCTTCCAGTACATAGCAGCCTGCAATAAGCAGTTTAGAAATTGTAATCAGCTGGCGTACTTCCACGCGCCCCTGAATAACTTCTTTAAATTTCGGCGCGAGCATGCCTTTAATAGCTGCTTCAACGTCGTTAATCGCATCATAAATTACCCTGTAAGTACGTACGTCTACCTTTTCGGTTTCGGCAGCCTTGCGGGCATTCGCATCCGGGCGGACATTAAAGCCAATGATAAGCGCATTGGCAGCAGATGCCAGCATTACGTCGGATTCGGTAATGGAACCAACGCCGGAATGAACTACTACTACTTTTACTTCGTCATTTTTAATATTAGAAAGAGACGATTTCAACGCTTCAATCGTACCCTGAACGTCAGCTTTAACAACAATATTCAGTTCTTTCAGCTCGCCTTCCTGAATACGCTGGAAAATATCATCCAGGGAAACTTTAGCGTTTTGCTGCATTTCTTCGCTGCGGCGTTTTGCAAGACGTTTTTCGGCAACGCTTCTGGCGGTTTTTTCGTCAGTACTGTCCAAAATATCGCCAGCCATCGGCACTTCGTTCAGGCCAAGCACTTCAACCGGTGTTGAAGGCAGCGCTTTTTTAACTTTTTCGCCGCGGTCGTTAATCATAGCACGTACTTTGCCGTAAGCGGTGCCTGCAATAATCGTATCGCCGATGCTTAAAGTACCGCGCTGAACCAAAACGGTTGCCACAGGTCCGCGGCCTTTGTCAAGCTGCGCTTCAATAATGGTACCATGTGCAGGAAGATTCGGGTTTGCTTTTAATTCCTGCATTTCCGCAACGAGAAGAATCATTTCCAGAAGTTCAGGAATACCGGTTTTCTGATGTGCGGAAACCGGAACCATAATGGTATCGCCGCCCCAGTCTTCAGGAATGAGTTCATGTTCTGCAAGCTGCTGTTTAACATGGTCGGGGTTAGCTCCCGGGCGGTCCATTTTATTAATGGCTACAATGATAGGAACCTTGGCTGCTTTGGCATGGTTAATAGCTTCGATAGTCTGCGGCATAACACCGTCGTCGGCAGCTACAACCAAAATCGCAACGTCGGTTACCTGCGCGCCGCGGGCACGCATTGCCGTAAATGCTTCGTGGCCCGGGGTATCAAGGAATACAATCTTTTTGCCCTGATAGTTAACCTGATAAGCACCAATGTGCTGGGTAATACCGCCGGCTTCGCGGCTTGTTACATTGGATTTGCGGATAGCGTCAAGCAATGAGGTTTTACCGTGGTCAACATGGCCCATAACCGTAATTACAGGCGGACGCGGCACACGTTTTGCCGGGTCATCTTCAACTTCCGGAATTTCGGTCGGGTCTTCTTCCGGCGGCAGCGGAACTACTTCCACATCAAATTCCGTGCCTACAAGCTCTGCTGTTTCAAAATCAATATCCTGATTAATGGTAACCATTACGCCAAGCATAAACAAGGCTTTGATAACTTCATTAACTTCGCGTTTAATGAGATTTGCAAAGTCTTTAACGTTAATGCTTTCGCCAACTTCAACGCGGGACGGTCTTACAACCGATGCCTGTACTGCCGGCTGCTGCGGTTTGCTGCTGCCGGGGCGTTTTTTCATCATATGGTCGCGGCTGTGCATGTTGCGGCTGTCGCGGCTTGCATACTGGCCTTTAATCTGCGGTTTTTCATTGCGTTTTTTGTTAAACTGCTGTTTGCCGCCCTGCTGGCTGCCGCGGTTCTGGTTTTCAAAACGGCTTTGCTGCTGTCCTGCGGCATTACGGTTCTGCTGGGAACCCTGCCCGGACTGCTGTCCTTTCGGTCCGATAAAAATACCTCCCTGCGGGCGCTGAGGACGGTTCTGCTTATTGTTTTTGCCCTGCTGGCCCTGCTGCAAATTACCCTTGCCATGCTGCTGCATCGGCTGATTGTTCTTTTTATGGTTTTGATTATTCTGGTTATTGTTTTTAACCTGATTTTGATTGCGCTGTTCGTTATGCACAGGAGCAGGTTTATTACCGGCGTTCTTCGGTTTGTTATCCTGCTGGGGTTTATTTTTTTCAACCGGTTTAGGCTGATTCTGCACCTGTACTTTAACCTGTTTCTGGGCACTGGCTTTATTAGCGTCATTTTTTGCCGGCACTGCCTTCGAAGCATTATTCTGTACTTTTTGCTGAGGAGCAGGCTTTTTCTCCGGCTGAACCGGCTTTTTGGCAAATGCGCGCACTACCATTTCTTTGGCAGCGTCATCCACCGTACTTAAACTTTTAACCTGAATGTTATTTTTTGCCAGTACATCAATTACGTCCTGGTTGCTTTTTCCCAATTCTTTAGCTATTTCATATATTCTATGCTTACCCATTCATCCACCTCCAAACTTAATCGTGGCACTTTTTCTGTATCATTACTGCAAAATTATTATCCGTAATTACAACGGCCGTACGCGGAGATTTACCTATAGCCGAACCTATTTCCGCACGCGAAGGCCCTGTAATAATATTAACACCGGCCGACTTTGCAAGGTATTCCAGTTCCTTGCGGGATGTTTCCGCCGCATCAGAAGCAATCAGCATCAGTTTTGCCTTGCCGCCGTTTAAAGCGCTGCGTACCGCAAAATCACCCGCTGCAACTTTACCTGCCTTTTGCGCCAGCCCCAATGCAAAAGCTACCTGTCTATTGTCCATCGGGCAAATCCTCCAGCAGTTTTGCATAAACTTCTTCCGTTACGGGCTTTTCCAAAGCACGTTCCAGGCGTTTTTCCTTAACGGCTTTTTTTATGCATTCCCGGCTGCGGCAGACATAAGCTCCGCGCCCGGATTTTTTACCTGTTAAATCAAGCGATATCTCACCTTCCGGAGAACGTACAATGCGCAGCAGTGATTTTTTGTCTTTCATTTCACCACAGCCGACACATTTGCGCTGCGGCACTTTTTTAATCTTCTGCTGTTTCATCAGCTTCACCCCCGGCGCTTTCAAAAGGCTCTTCCTTGCTCTGGGTTTCGCTCTTTATATCAATTTTCCAGCCGGTAAGTTTTGCTGCCAGGCGTGCATTCTGCCCTTCTTTGCCAATGGCAAGAGAAAGCTGGTAATCGGGCACAACCACACGGCAAATTTTTTCACTTTCCAGAATTTCCGTGCTTACAACCTTGGCAGGAGATAATGCGTTGGCAACATACTGAGCGGGATCATCGCTGTATTTTACAATATCAATCTTTTCTCCGCGCAGCTCGTTTACGATAGCCTGTACGCGCATGCCTTTCTGGCCTACACAGGCACCTACCGGGTCGATGTTTTCATCTTTGGTGTAAACTGCAATTTTGGAACGCATGCCCGGTTCGCGTGCAACAGATTTAATTTCCACCAAACCGTCATGAATTTCCGGTACTTCCAGTTCAAACAAACGTTTCAAAAGGCCGGGATGGGTTCTGGAAACCATAATCTGCGGGCCCTTGCTTGTTTTGCGTACCTCTAAAATATAAGTTTTCATTCTGTCATGGTATTCGTAAATTTCGCCGGGAATCTGCTCACCAACCGTTAAAACAGCTTCTGCTTTGCCCAAATCAATGTAAACATTTCTGTTTTCCATGCGCTGAATAACGCCGGTAACAATGTCGTTTTCGCGGTTATAATATTTTTCAAACACCATGCCGCGCTCTGCTTCGCGGATACGCTGAACAACAACCTGTTTTGCGTTCTGTGCGGCAATGCGGCCAAAGTTTTTCGGCGTTACTTCGATTTCCACAATATCGTCAAGTTCATAGCGCGGGTCAATTTTACGTGCATCTTCCAGAGTAATTTCATTAGCACTGTCTTCAGCGGTTTCAACTACATGCTTTTGTGCATATACATGCAGCTCGCCGCTGGTTCTGTTTAAATCAACACGTACATTCTGATTGCTGCCAAAATTCTTTTTATAAGCAGTTACCAATGCTTCTTCAACAGCTTCAAACAAAATAGAAGGCTCAATACCTTTTCCTTGCCTAATTCCTGCACGGCCATAATAAAATCTGCGTTCACTTTTCTTACTCCCCCTAAACCTTAAAAATCTATGTGCGGCCTGATCATGGCAATCGTTTTTCTTTCAAATACAACCGGATTCTTGCTTTCGCGTCCTTTAAGAACAGGTTTGGCGCTGATGGTATTTTCATCGTGCGCTGTCAGAACTGCAACTATTTCTTTGTTTTTTTCCCAAGGCGCAAAAAATTTAATATCCACTTTTTTGCCGTAGAAACTTTCAAAATCCTTGTCTTTTTTAAGCGGACGGTCAATACCCGGTGAAGAAACTTCCAGATAATATTTATCCCTGATAGGGTCACGCGCGTCCAAAATTTCCGTCAGCTTTTCACTTACCATCTGGCAGTCATCAATCTCGATGCCGCCCGGTTTATCAATATAAATACGCAGATACCAATCTTTTTCACGCACATATTCAACATCAACCAGCGAAATATCTGTTCCCTGCAAAATTTCTTCGGCCATGCCGCTTACCAGTTTTTCAATCTCTGCACTCTGCATAATTCACCTCCGCTTTTTCTTAACCCTAATAAGAGGAAAGAGCGGGTAAAATACCCACTCTCTCAAAAGAAGTCATAATTTTTCTTAATATATTATACCATTATATGCCTTTAAAGACAAGTTATTTGTATCATTTTAAACATTAAAATTAACAAATCAGCCTTTTAAATATGCCAGAATTTCTTCGGCATTGGTATCGGGCTTTGCTTTCGGATAAACTTTTTCAACAACACCGTTTTCATCAATTACAAAAGTGCTGCGTACAACACCCATGCTTACTTTGCCGTACATTTTCTTTTCCTGCCATACGCCGAAAGCCTCAATGGCTTTACGCTCCGGGTCGCTTAACAAAATAAAAGGCAGTTCCTGTTTGGCTGCAAAATTGCTGTGCGATTTTACGCTGTCTTTGCTGATACCGATAACTTCCACGCCAAGATTTTTATATTCGCCGTAATTGTTGCGGAAAGCACAGGCCTGGCGTGTACAGCCCGGCGTAGAATCTTTTGGGTAAAATATACAACTACTTTTTTACCTGCAAAGTCGTGCAGCGATACCAAATTGCCGTCTTTATCTTCCAAAGTAAAATCAGGCGCTTTCATTCCTGCTTCGAGCATTCTTTATTCCTCCTCTAATATGAATATATCTGAATTTAAAACATTTTTATGCTTTCAAGCTTGCAATTGCTGCGGCAGTATCTTCCGCACCGTAAACGTAGCTGCCTGCAACCAGAATATTGGCACCGGCTTCGCGTACAATTTTACTGGTTTCGGCATTAATGCCGCCGTCAACCTGTATATCACATGCCAGGCCTTTTTCGTCAATCATTTTACGCAGCGCCGCAATTTTGGGCACAACGCTTTCTATAAATTTCTGCCCGCCAAAGCCGGGGTTTACCGTCATTAAAAGCACCATATCGGCATCGCCCAAAACCTCCTGCACCATGCAAAGCGGCGTTGCAGGGTTAAGTGCCACACCGGCCTTTACGCCCTTGCTTTTAATATATTGCAGGCAGCGGTGCAAATGCTTGGTTGCTTCTGCATGAACAACAATCATATCCGCACCTGCTTTGGCAAAATCATCAATATATGTTTCAGGGTGTTCTACCATTAGGTGACAGTCAAAAAACATATCCGTTACTTTACGGATTTTGGTTACAACGGGAGCGCCAAAAGTAAGGTTAGGCACAAAGTTGCCGTCCATAACGTCGATATGAACCCAATCTGCACCGGCTTTTTCGATTTTTTTTATTTCGTCTGCCAAAAAGGCAAAATCAGCAGATAAGATAGATGGTGCTATTTTAATCATCTTTTACCACTCTTTTCTTTCAGTAATTTTATTTCGTCTAAAATTGCAAGATAAGATTCATAACGGCTTGCGGCAATTTTACCTTCTTCTACCGCATTTTTTACGCCGCAGACCGGTTCATGCGTATGCGTGCACGGAACAAATTTGCAGCCGTGCTCAAAATGCTTAAATTCACGGAAATACTTATAAAGCTCGCGCGCGTCGATATTTTCAGCCAGCAAATTGCCAAAACCGGGTGTATCGGCAAGATAGCCGCCGTTAAAAGGCAGAAGCTGGGCATAACGTGTTGTATGCCGCCCGCGCCCGATTTTTTCACTTACCTTGCCTGTCTGCAATGCTATGCCAGGCTGCAGGACATTAAGCATGGATGATTTACCTACACCGGACGGCCCGGCAAATGCGCTGATTTTGCCGTTTAAATATTCTTTCAGCGCTTCAAGCCCTGTTCCGTTAAAAGTTGATACAGCAAAAACAGTATAGCCTGCCTTACGGTAAACTCCGGCAATTTCTTCAAGATGCGCTTCACTTACAAGGTCTGTTTTATTAAGGCATAAAACGGCTTCAATACCGGCTCGCTCGGCAAACGCCAGCATTTTATCTGCCAGCAGACAGCTGAAATCCGGGTCTGCACAGGCAAAAGCAATTACAATGCAGTCAAGGTTAGCCATTGCCGGCCGTTCCATAAAATTGCGGCGCGGCAAAATAGTTTTAATCATGCTTTCGCCGTCAGGATTTTTCTCAAACTCAACCATATCTCCCGTAACGGCAGAAAAACGCACCTGCTTCATTTTACCCTTTATTTTACAGGTAACAATTTCTTTATCAGGCGTTTCCACATAATAATACCCGTTAAAATTTTTTATAATGCGGCCTGCTGTCAAAGCTGTTTCTCCTCTATAAGTTTATTGTCACAGTAGAATCTGGCCACGGCGCTGCCGCTTACTTCAACTTTCTGGCGTATGCGCACGCCTTCACGCTTGGTGCCTTCGTAAACAACTTTTTCGCCGTCGTCGTCAACCACAACAATTTTTACTTTTTGTTTTTTCGCTCCGTCAGGCACTACAAATTCGGCATATTTATTCTGAGATGCAGTACCGACGCCGTCAGAAACACGCAGCACAACATCAGTGCTGTTCAAAACTTTGCTGCCTTCTTTAGGCGTAATGCTCAAAACAGTACCGGCAACTTTTTTGCTGCCCACGCTTTGTGCGGTAATGTTTTTAAAACCGAGTTTTTCAAGTGCCGTCATGGCTTCGCCTGATGCTTTGCCAACTACGGAAGGAATGGTAACTTCTTTCGGTTTTTCGGAAATTACAAGATTTACTTTTTCGCCATGGCGTATTTTTTCGTTAGCTTTAGGGGTTTGTTCAATAACAAGCCCGCTGCCGTCTTCGCGGAAAACGGTTTCTACTTTGCCAAGCGCCAGTTCTTTGCGTTCTATAATCTTGCGTGCGTCGGCAAGATTTTTACCTGCAAGGTTTGGCACTTCCACCATTTCAATGCCTTTGCTTACAGTTAAATAAACGGCGCTGCCTTCCTTGCGCATTTCATTCCCAGCAGGGTCCTGCTCAAGCACAAGACCCGGTGTTACTTTGTCGTCGTAGGCTTCTTTCAGTGTTATGCTAAAACCTGCATTTTCCAGTATCTGCTGCGCTTCAACAACGGTTTTGCCGGTTACGTCCGGCACTTTTACAGTTTCACGGCTAAACACGTTGCCTATAAGCAGAAATACTGCCGATAAAACAACTACCACAGCCGCAAGCATAATTTGCTGGTGCCGTGTAAGCTGGGTTTCTTTCATTTTTTGCAGCCAGCTTTTTTTAGCTTTTGGTTTTGCAGGAGCGGCAGGAACCGTCATTACAATGGTTTCTTCCGGAACTTCCGTTTCATCTGTCACCAGTGCAGATTTTTCTTTAACTTCGTCAACAAAGCTGTCTGCTTCAGTGTAATCCTCCGCTTCGCCGTTTTTCTCCATTTTATTTTTGATGGAATTTAAGTCCTGGCGCATTTCTTCCGCGCTGGCGTAACGTTTGGTTAAATCTTTGGCAAGCGCTTTATCTATTACATGCTGTAAACATACCGGCAGCCCATCAACGTAAGTGCTTAGAGGCGGCGGCGTTTTTTCAACATGCATCATGGCAACGGCAACTGCCGTATTGCCGTCAAACGGCACATGCCCCGTAAGCATTTCATAAAGCACAATACCCAAGGAATAAATATCGCTCTGGGCAGTTACAGGCTTTCCGCTTGCCTGCTCCGGAGATAAATAATGCACCGAGCCGATTACCGAATTGGTATACACCATCGTCATATTGCTTATCATTCTGGCAATGCCAAAATCAGCAATTTTGGGGTGCATGTTTTCCGTTATTAAAATATTGTGCGGCTTAATATCACAGTGAATAATATTGCGCCTGTGCGCATGGCTTAATCCCGCTGCAATATCTTCGGCAATGCAAACAGCCTTATAAGGCGAAAGCCTTCCCTTTTCTTCCAGCAGGTCTTTTAAGGTTTTGCCTTCCACATATTCCATAACGATAAAAGACTTGCCTTCTTCTTCGCAAACATCAAAAATATTTATGATAGAAGGACTGGAAAGCCGTGCGGCCGACTGTGCCTCATGCTTAAACTGGTTAAGAAGCGTTTTGTCGTCATTAAACTGATCGCGCAGTATTTTTATGGCTACCTGCCGGTTAAGCAGCAAATCTTCAGCCAGATAAACTTCGGCCATTCCGCCTGAACCAATGTGACGCAGGATTTTATAACGTTGTTTTAAAATTGTTCCGTTGTTCATTTATATCTCCTCCGCACAAAAGTCTATCAAAATCACCGAAACATTATCGCGCCCGCCATTATTAAGCGCAAGTTCAATTAAAGCATCCGCCGCTTTTTCCGTATTTTCTTCCTTCAAAACGGCAGCAATTTCATCATCGGCAGCCATGTCCGAAAGCCCATCGCTGCACAAAAGCAATCTGTCGCCAGGCTCTGTTTCAAAGCTGAAAACATCTGAATCAAGCCCTTCATCCGCACCGACTGCCCTTAAAATTACATTGCGCTGCGGGTGGCGGCGTGCTTCATCAGTTGTTATATCGCCCTTGCTTAAAAGTTCAGCCACATAAGAATGGTCCTGAGTTATCTGCTTAAGCAGGCCATTGCGCCATAAATACAGGCGGCTGTCGCCAATATTTAAAGCATAGGCCTTTTTGTCTTCCGCCAGATACACGGCAACCAGAGTTGTGCCCATGCCTTCGTAATCAGGCATTTTGCATACCAGGCTGCGCAGATGGCTGTTAGCTTTGGAAGCAGCTTCTTTTAAAGCCGTACACAGAGCTTCTCCGGTAAGCCCGGCAAAATTCTTTTTTTCTTCTTTTAAAACTTTAATTGTTTCCACACTGGCAATTTCACCGCCGGCATAACCGCCCATGCCATCAGCGATGGCAAACAGTTCCGGTCCGTCCGTTAATAAGGCATCCTCATTAGCAGTACGCACAAGGCCGGTATTTGTTTTACTGACCGCTATCATACAGCGCCCCCTAAATAAATCACTTGTTATCGTTAAACTTCGCCCGCAGCTGTCCGCAGGCTGCATTAATATCTTTGCCCATCTCCTTGCGGATGGTGGCATTAATTTTATTTTTCTGTAAAATTCTTAAAAATCCTTCAATACGTTTTGCCGAAGGGCGTTCAAAACCTTTTTCCGGCACCGGATTAGCCGGAATTAAATTTACCGATGCGTGCTTAAATTTTAAATAATTACTTAAAAGCTGAGCATCCTCCGGGCTGTCATTTCTATCTTTTATTAAAATATATTCATAAGTTACCTGCCTGCCGCTTGCGCGCGCATATTTTTCTGCCGCGGCAATGACCTCCGGAAACGGAAAGCCTTTATTAACAGGCATCAGCTGAGTGCGCACATCATCTTTTACGGCATGCAGCGAAACGGCAAGATTAATCGGTATATTTTCTTCCGCCAGCCGTTCAATGCCCGGTATAATTCCGCAGGTAGAAACCGTCATATTACGGTAACTCATAAACGCCGCATCCTCACGGTGCAGGAATTTTAAAGCACCCGTAACCTCATCATAGTTAAGCATCGGCTCGCCGCTGCCCATTACTACAACGCGGCTTACCTGCTGCGGGGCTATCATGGCGTTAAACAAATAAACCTGCATTATAATTTCCGCACTCGTTAAATTACGCACGCAGCCGTTTAAACCGCTGGCGCAAAAAGCACAGGCCATGGCACAGCCAACCTGGCTCGACACGCAAACGCTGTAACCGTAATCGTGGTGCATTAAAACAGTTTCCACGGAATTGCCGTCCTGCAATTCAAGCAGCAACTTTTCCGTAAGCCCGTCCGACGACTTCCAGCGCGTTAAAATATTTATGTTGGCAGGCATAACCGTAAATTTTTCATTTAAAACGGCAATATCAGCCTTGGAGAGATTGTGCATCTCCTCAAATTTAAAAACACATTTTTTATAAAGCCACTGGTAAACCTGCGAAGCACGGAATTTTTTCAAACCTGCTGCCACAAACTCCTGCTGCAATTCTTCCGGCGTTAAGCCAAAAATTTCTTTTTTCATAATCACAGCTCCTTGCGGCGCATTACGCAAATATAAAAGCCGTCAACATTATCACGCTGCGGCAGAAGCTGCAGCTCATTAATTGTTTCGCCGGTCAGCGGATGCCTGAACCCGGCATATTCAAACTCCGTATTGGCATTTAAAAACTCGCTGACAAGCAGGTTATTTTCTGCCTGCTCCAAAGTACAGGTACTGTAAACAAGCCTTCCGCCCGGTTTTACGTAACGCGCTGCATTTTGCAGAATGGCTTTTTGCAGCGGCGGAAATACTTTCAAATCTTTTTTATTTTTACGCCAGCGTGCTTCTGCCCTGCGCCTTAATACGCCAAAACCACTGCAAGGCGCATCCACCAAAACACAATCCGCAGAGTCTGCCCATTCCGGTTTAAATACAGAAGCATCCATCAACACGGGTTCTATAATATCTATGCCAAGCCTTACGGCATTTTCTTTAATTAGTTCCATTTTATGCGGATGAATGTCGCAGGCATAAATTCTGCCCTTATTTTGCATAAGCTGAGCAAGGTGAGTAGTTTTACCGCCCGGCGCAGCGCATAAATCAAGCACAGTCATACCCGGCTGCGGGCATACTGCGTGAGCAACAAGCATGGAGCTTTCATCCTGCATATAAAAAGCATCCGGTGCTTTTTCCATTAAAGCATTAAGCCCTGCGGTTTTGGTGCAGATTATGCCTTCCGCACACCATTTGGAAGGAACAGCTTCAAACCCTGCTGCCTGCAAAACTTCCAAAAGATTGCTGCGTGTTGTTTTAAGTGTATTGGTGCGCAGGCTTAAAACAGGCGGCAAATTATTGTAATCCAGCAATTTTTCTGTTTCTTCTTCGCCAAACTGCTTTAACCAGTGCTTGGCAAGCCACAGCGGATGCAGTTTTGTTAAGGCAAGGTTTAAAGCTGCATCGGCAGATTTATCAGGAAACAGCAAAGTTCCTGCTTCCCTGCCGCGTACGGCAGAACGCAGAATGCCATTTACGAATTTTGCCGCACCGGCATGGCTTGCGGCTTTGGCAAGTTCCGTACTTTCATTGCATGCCGCCGAAGCCGGTACTTTATCAAGATAAAAAATCTGATAGAGTCCCATGCGCAAAATATTTAAAATTACTTTGTCAATTTTTGCCAGAGGCCTTGCCGATAACTGCGACAAAAGCCAGTCCAAAGTACCTTTTGCTTTTATGGTACCATAGACCAGCTCTGTAATGAACCTGCGGTCCCTGTCATCCGTTTTTTTAGTGCGCAGGGTTTTGTTAAGGGCAATATTGGCATAAGCGCCGCCATCAATAACGGCACAGATTACTTCAAGCGCAATCTGCCTTGCAGTATCTTTTTTTATTTTTTTATTTGCCTGTCTTTTTTCTGTCATCTGCTTCCTCTGTATCTAAAAAGTCTAAAATAGCTGCTTCTACTTTCTTAATATCAACCCGTGTATTAAAACATGGGCCAAACGGTCTTTCGTTTAAAACGCCTATAACCGGCAGCGGAAAAACATCCTGTATACCGCTGGTTAAATCGCGCTCGCAGGCAACGGCAATTATTGCTTTCGGGCGTATTTCTTTTACCATCTGCCTTGCCAAAGTGCCGCCTGTTGCCACGCCCATGTGAATTCCGTATTTATGTGCCAGTCCAAGCATTCCGCCGACGCAGCAGCGTCCGCACTGACGGCAGTTTTCGATATTGCGCGTAATTTTATGGGCGCAGGTATCAAGCTGAATGCAGTGCGGCGTTAAAATCATAATTCTTGATGCCGGCACTTTTATTTTATGCTGGCGTACCAGATGATTGCTTACCTCAATAAAAGACTGTTCTATTCTCTGGCGCGGTATGTTAAAAATGCGCCCCAGCCCAACAGCAAAGGGAAACAGCATATTAACGGCTTTCCATGCCCAAAAATAAAATGTTTTGATGATTGGAAAGCCTAAAATTGCAAGCACAATAGCACTGACAGCTGCCAAAAGTGCTATTACAACTACAATGCCAACGCTGCCAAAAAGTACCGGCAGCGTGGAACTGATTTGTGCAAGCCCCGGCAAGGCCACGCGCCAGCATAAATAAATAAAAACCGCTCCCAAAAAAGCACTGGCCAATGTCAGCGAAACAAATATGCGTTTTTTCGGTTTCAAAACACTTTCCATTGCTTTACTTACCTCAACCTAAAATATCACCTTTATTAATGCCGCGGCCATTGCAGAAAACCGCAGCAGGCATACGTTTTTTCGATTCCGGCTGTACTTCGGTTACAAGAAGCATGCCGCTGCCGCAGGCAACTTTAAAGCCGTTCTTTAAAACTTCGGTAACTTCCCCTGCTTTGGTGCCGCTGCCACTAGCAACTTCCGCACGCCATATTTTAAGTTTTTTGCCGCCGGGCAAATTTGTAAACGCACCCGGTGCAGGGTTAAAGGCACGTATTTTATTATGAATCTCCGCCGCAGGCAGGTTCCAGTCAATGGCTTCCATATCGCGCGTAAGCAAATGTGCATAAGTTGCTTCAGCATCATTTTGCTTAACAGATGTAATTTCACCGCGTTTTATTTTTTCAACGGTTTCAAGCAGCAGTTTGCCGCCAATTTCCTTTAAACTGTCATGCAGTTCACCCATGGTCATTTCCGGCGTAATCTCAACTTCCGCTTTTGCAAGCATATCGCCGGTATCCATACCGATATCCATTTGCATAATTGTTACGCCGCTTTTTGTTTCGCCGTTTAAAATTACATAATGTATCGGCGCAGCCCCGCGGTATTTAGGCAAAAGCGAAGCATGCACGTTTATGCAGCCGTACTTCGGCATTTCCAGAATTTCTTTCGGCAAAAACTGGCCAAAGGCAGCTACCACAATTAAGTCAGGCGCAAGGCCGCGTAAAAGTTCAATAACTTCCGGCGTTTTTACGCGCTGAGGCTGGTAAACTTCATAGCCACGTTCAAGCGCATATTCTTTTACCGGCGTCATAAGCATTTTCTGCCCGCGTCCTTTGGGCCTGTCAGGCTGTGTAAATACACCAACTATTTCATCTGTGCCCTGCTCTGCCAGTGCCTTTAAACTGGCAACGGCAAAATCAGGGGTTCCCATAAATACTATACGCATCATTACTGCTCCCCGTCAAAATCCTTTGGCATCAGCACTTTAGCCTTGTCTATAAACAGCACTCCGTCCAAATGGTCAAGTTCGTGCTGAATGCAAACTGCCAAAAGCCCGTCTGCCTTAATAAGCATTTTACGCCCTTTGCGGTCATAATATTCGCAATGCACAATTTCCGCGCGTTCCACTTCGCCTTCGTAATCAGGCACGGAAAGACAGCCTTCCGGCCCAACGGCAGAACCCTCACGGTAAGTAATAACAGGGTTGATAAGCTCAATCAGCCCTTCGCCGACATCAATAACAACAATACGTTTTAAAACGCCAATCTGCGGCGCCGCAAGCCCGACACCGTTAGCGGCATACATGGTTTCAGCCATATCGTCCAAAAGACGCAGAGTTTTTTTATCCATGCGTTCAACTTCCTGTGCTTTCTGGCGCAGCACAGGGTCTCCGGCAACAAGTATTTTTAATTTACTCACAGTATCCTCCTAAAATTCGCTCTCATAATAATCATTATATCACAAAAAATGTTATACGGGCAATTTTACAGCACATTAAACGGGTCAACGTCAAAATAAACATTTTTCATGTCACGGTACGGCGACTGCCATAATGCTGTTTTAAATATATTTATCTGTGTGCTTTTTACCAGCACGTTAACTCGGTATAAATCGCGCACCTTGCCAATAATGCCGGCAAATGGGCCAAATACTTCCGCATCCGTATTTTTTGCCTGCCGCTCCAGAAAATCAGCTATTTCCTTAGCCGTTCCGTTGGCGCGTTCTTCGTTTTTATCCCATACGGTTATTTTTAAAAACGCCGCATAAGGTGGATAGTTAAGCTCCTTACGCCGCAGCAGTTCTTCTTTTGCAAAGGTATCGTAATCCTGCGCCGCCGCAAGATGGACGGTCCGGTTCTCCGCATCGTACACCTGCAAAATTACATGCCCCGGTTTATCGCCGCGCCCTGCACGCCCTGCTGCCTGTGTAAGCAGCGAAAACGCTCTTTCGTAAGCACGGAAATCCGGCATGTTCAGCATGGAATCAGCCGAAAGCACGCCGACAAGCGTAACATTGGGTATGTCGTGCCCTTTGGCAACCATCTGCGTACCAATCAGCACATTATACCTGCCGCTTGAAAAAACGTTTAAAATTTCTTCATGTGCAAATTTGCGCAGCGTGGAATCCTGGTCCATACGCAAAACTTTTACTTCCGGCAAAGCCGCAATCTGTGCTTCTGCTTTTTGCGTGCCGGTGCCAAAGAATTTTATGCGCCTGCTGTGGCATTTGGGGCATTCTTCCGGCACGGGCATGGTGTTGCCGCAGTAATGGCAGCGCATGGCTTTTCCTTCTTCATGATAAACCAAAGCCACGGCGCAGTGCGGGCACATAATGGTTTCACCGCAGTCACGGCACATCACGAAGGTTGAATAACCGCGGCGGTTTAAAAGCACAATTGCCTGCTCTCCTGCCGCAGCAGTACGCACAAGCTCCTGCTGCAAAGCGCGTGACAGCACCGAAAAATTTCTTTCCTGCAATTCTTTGCGCATATCAACAATTTGTACTTTTGGCAGCGGCTGGCCTTTTGGGCGGCCAGTTAAACGCAGATGCTTAAACCGCTTCATTATGGCGTCATAATAACTCTCTATCGACGGCGTTGCGCTGCCTAAAACTAACGGTATATTAAAATATTCCGCCCTGTGCAGTGCTACCTCACGGGCATGATAGCATGGTCTTTCTTCCTGTTTGTAACTCTGGTCGTGTTCTTCGTCAATAATAACAAGTCCTAAATTTGTAAAAGGCGCAAAAACAGCCGAACGCACGCCAATTAAAATCTGCGCTTCATTATTGCGTATTTTATAAAAAACATCTGCCCTTTCGCTTGCCGATAGTTTACTGTGCACAACGGCAATGCAGCCCTTAAACCAGCTTTGAAAACGCTTTACTATCTGCGCCGTAAGGGCAATTTCCGGCACAAGTACAAGTACCTGGCGTCCTTCCGCAAGCGCTTTTGCCGTTAAATTAAGGTAAACTTCCGTTTTGCCGCTGCCTGTTACGCCCTGCAATAAAAAAGTTTCCTGCCATTTTTCCG
>OHIR01000831.1_pt1 | contig 17316 bp, 18 predicted proteins | sample 1568301 | NCBI WGS metagenome assembly OHIR01 (sample SAMEA3879539, study PRJEB24766) | human gut metagenome | biome: human-associated habitat; feature: feces | place: USA | collected 1985/1987
TGCTTAACAATCTCATTTTGATTCACCATCGCCTTGGCGCGCTCTTCTGCCACGCGGACAATCGTCTCCGCCTCACGCTTAGCGTCGCTGATAATTTGGGAACGATCAGCCACAATCGCCTTGGCCTGGCGTATTTCATTGGGAAGGCTATCCCGTATTTCTCCGAGAATCTGCTTTACCTCGTTGGCATCCAGCATAATATGCCCTCGAGTGAGGGGCGGGCTCCAGGCCTTTTCCACCATTTCAAACAGTTCCTCGATCAATTCTTCTGCGTTCATGAATCCTTCCCCCCTGTGTAAAGTCTTTCCCGGATATCCTCCAGAATCTGGGGAGGTACAAAATCAGAAATATCCCCCCCAAAGCTGGCAATATCCTTTACGATGCTTGAGCTGAGATACATATTATCCGCCCGAGTGGTCAGAAAAATAGTCTCCAGTTCATTATTCAACTTTTTATTGGTCAGTGCCATCTGAAATTCATACTCAAAATCGGAAAATGCACGCAGGCCCCTGACAATAAAAGGAGCTTTTTCCTGCCTGCAAAACTCGTTCAGCAAACCCGAAAAACAGGTAACCCTGGCATTGGGGATATGCGCTGTTGCCATACGCAGCATTTCAACACGTTCTTCCATGCTGAACATTGCTTTTTCCTTTCCCGGATTGTGAAAAACACTGATGACAATTTCATCAAACATCTGGCTTGCCCGTTCAAAAATGTCCAAATGGCCATTGGTTACCGGATCAAAACTCCCCGGGCAAATTGCTCTGCGCACTTTATTAACCTCCTAAAATCTGCTTTGCAGACGGTAAATTTTGGCAATATTCTAAAAGCTTTATTCTACACAAAATGTAATATTCCTTTAATTGCCGCACCTTTTATCTATTGTAACATGTTTTCACACTTTTGCAAAACGTATAAAGCTAATTTTTGTTTCGCCGTAAGTTTCGCAGCGCACAAGTTCAAACTGCGGCGGCAGTATTCCAAGCTCGTCATGTGCCGAATGTTCGGCAATTAAATAGCCGCCGTCGTTTAAAAGAGGGCTTTCCGCCAGCACGGCAATAACCTTCTGCACCAGCCCCTTGTTATAAGGCGGGTCGGCAAAAACAAAATCAAAACTCATGCCCTTTTTATGCAGCCGCCCTATCAGCTGGCAGGCATCTCCGCAAATTGTTACCGTATCGTCCTGCGCCCGGCATTTGGCAATATTGCTTTCCACCAGCCGCAGCGATTCCTTGCTTGTATCGGTAAAAACAATTTTCTCCGCGCCGCGGCTCCAGCTTTCAAGCCCGAGGTTGCCCGTACCGGCAAATAAATCCAGCACCTGCGCGCCGATTATTTTGCTGCCGATAATATTAAACAGCGATTCCTTCACCCTGTCGGCAGTAGGGCGCACATCCCAGTTTTTGGGCGTAGTCAGCTTCAGCCCTCTGGCCCTGCCAGTAATAATTCTCATTTTAAAAACTCCGTACTTGTAATATAATATTTGTAACTATACGCTGCAAAGGAGGCTTACCGTGAAAAAATATTTATGGCTTTTTTTAACCGCCCTGTGCAGCTATATTTTTTATTTTTTCAGCCTGCCGCCAAGCACGCCTTACACACCGCCGCCCCTGCCGGTGCAGGAACAGCTGCTGCTTGTGCCGCTTGACAGCCGCCCGCCCTGCACGTTAATGGCGCAGGATTTGGGCAGGCTTGCTTCCATAGATGTAATTTTACCCCCAAAAGAACTTCTTGACAACTACCGCACACCGGCAAATCGCGAAAAATTATCCTCATGGCTCAGCCATAACACAGGCAAATGCCCGGCAGTTATTTCCGGCGACCTTTTAATTCACGGCGGGCTGCTTGCTTCGCGCCTGCCGCAGGGAACCGTTAATGACGAGCAGAACTTTTTTAAACTGCTGCAAGAGATGCCTTCCGGCGAAGATATTACAGTTTTTTCGATTATTCCGCGCCTGCTCGTAAGCGATAACCTGCTGCCGGATGCCTGGTACCAGTGGCACCTGATGCGTTATTCCACCCTGCGCGATATTGTAGAACAGTTTGGCGACTACCCTTCCACAGCGCAGCTGGAAGAAATTAAAAATAAAATTCCGCAGGAAATACTGCAAAAATATAACGTGTTGTACAGCGCAAACGACAGTTTTAACAAACAGCTTGCAGCATTGTGCGCCACAAAAAATTATACGCTTGTAATAGGGCAGGATGACGCCCAGCCCTTTGGCCTGCCCAACCGCAACCGCACCCACGCCGAAGCCTATATGCGCCGGTCAGGGTTAAGCAGCGCCAGCACAACCACCTGCGGCGCGGACGAAATAGCGCAAATGCTTACGGCACGCCGCTTTTGCCAGATTAATAACTATAAGCCAAAATTTTATATTGAATATACCACTGGCAGCGCAGCCACTGCCATTATGCCATATATGGCAGTTACCGCCGAAGCCGCCCTGCTTGACAAAATTAAATTTACCGGCGGCACGCTGACGCAAAACCTTAATGAAGCCGACGTTATTTTATATGTACACTGCGGAAGTGCCAAAGAGCCTGCAAACGAAAAAATGGCGCAGAAACTGCAAACACTGCTTAACAGCGGCAAGCATGTTGCCGTTATCGACGCCAGTGAAGATTACGAAAGCAGCCAGATGCTTTTGCCCGTGCTTTTGGCAAACAACGTAACCGTAAACAAACTTGTTTCTTACTCGGCATGGAACACCTTCGGCAACGCGGCAGGCACAGCCACAGCGCAAAGCGCAATATTTACAGGGCAGCTTAAACGCCTGCCAAAACATCTGCTGCCTGCGCTTTACGCGCAAAACCTTAACTTTACAGTTGCCCGCCTGCTGGATGATTACAGCTACCAAAAACTTTTGCACCACCGCCTCAGCACAATACTTGCCCTGCGCGGGCAGGACCCTGCAAATTTGAATGACGGCTATAAAACTTTTGCCGAAAATATTATAGAAGGTTTTATTTATAACGAAAAACGCAGCCTTTTATATACCAATTTAGGCCTTACACCATTTTACAGCAACGACGCAGATGAATATTACCTTACCGGCATTAACGCCGAAACAAAACTTCCGTGGAACAGAATTTTTGAAATAGAATTAAAAACAAATTGTGAATACGGCATAAAAAAATCTGCACAATAATTAAAGCACAAAACCTCACGGTACATAAATACCGTGAGGTTTTAGTTTATTTATTAATTTATTATTTTACGAATTTTTAAGCAGTATTTAAGCTAATCAGCAGCTTTTTAAAACTTTTTTGCTTGCTTTTCAGTCCTTAAAATTTTCCAAACTGCCGCACAGGGTTAAAGCGTAAACACTTTTGGCGCCTGCCTGCTTTAAGGTTTTTGCCGCTTCGTCCAACGTTGCACCGGTTGTTAAAATATCGTCTACCAATAAAATTTTAGCGCCGCGTACATCACCCTGCACTGCAAAGCAGCCGCGCACATTGCTGCGGCGTTTATCCGGCGCAAGACCGTACTGCGGTGCTGTTGCCTTTATACGCACCAAAACCTGCGGCTGCCACGCGCCTTTAACGGCAAGCGCTCCGGCAAAAATACTTTCAGGTATATCAAACCCGCGCTGTCTGCGCCTTGCCGCGTCCGTCGGTACGGATACCACCATATCAAAACCACTTTCGTCATATGCCTGTGCTAAAAATACAGCTTCTTCCGCCAGCGGCTGCAAAAATTTACTTTCACCTTCAAATTTAAGTTTGTGCAGCATTTCTTTAAGCGCACCGCTGTATTTATACCCCATTACAGCGCCGTCAAGGCTTAACAGCCCCGGCATTGCTTCAAGCAAAAATTCACTGCGCCTGCAAGCAGGGCAAAACACGCCGCTTTCGGTTTCTGCATTGCATACGGCACAGCTCTGCACAAAAAACACGCTTACAAGCGCCCGCCACCATTCTTTTATATAATTCAAATTATCACCATTTTATTAAAATACATCAGCCTGTTCCTGCAAGCGTTCTGCCAAAAGCGAATAGCGTTTGCGCGTTTTATCGTTTAAAACAGCTGCCTGTACGGCTTTTTTGCTGCCGACTATTACAACCTTTTGCCGCGCCCTTGTTACCGCAGTGTAAAACAGGTTGCGCTGCAGCATTATATAATGCCCCGGAACCATTAAAAGTATTACCACCGGGTATTCGCTGCCCTGCGATTTATGCACGCTCATAGCATAGGCTAACTGCAGTTCATCCACCTCGGCAGAAGTGTAAACAATTTTGTTGCCGCTGATACCGGCATAAGCATATTCATCTTCAAACGAGGTAAATACCGGTTTGCCGCCGTCGTCATACACAACCGTTACATTGCCGCCATCGATGCGTATTATGCGCCCTATGTCGCCGTTAAACACTTCTTTTTCATAGTTGTTGCGAATCTGCATTACCTTATCGCCTTCGCGCAGCACGGCTCCTCCCGGCAGCGTCAGTTCGCCCTTGTCTGCCGCTGGCGGGTTTAAATGCTGCTGCAAAACTTTGTTTAAGTTCTGCACGCCGCAGGGGTTTTTGTGCATCGGCGAAAGCACCTGCACATACTGCAAGCCGTGTTCGGCCGCTATCTTTCCGTACAGCTGCGCCACAAAATCCGCCGCCATAAACTCGTTGTCAAACCCGGCAAACTCAAAATCGCTGTGTTCTGCAAATTCCGGCATCTGCCCATGGTTAATGCGGTGGGCGTTGCGCACAATGGGGCTTACTTCCGCCTGGCGGAAAACATTTTCCAACCTTACCACCGGCATTTTTTTGCTGCGGATAATATCTTTTAATACCGAACCGGGCCCTACCGAAGGCAGCTGGTCAACATCGCCGACAAAAATAAGGCGGCACCCACCCGGCACTGCTTTCAGCAGATGGTGCATTAATGTAATATCCAGCATGGAGGCTTCGTCGATAATAATTGCTTCCGCGTCGAGCGGGTCGCTGTCGTTTTTGCCAAAGTTAAAACCGCTGCCGTCCGGCTGGTATTCCAAAAGGCGGTGTACCGTCTGCGCCGGATGCCCGCTTGATTCTGCCAGACGCTTGGCCGCCCTGCCCGTAGGCGCCGCCAGCAAAATGCGGCAGCCCGCTTTTTCCAGCACTGTTATAATGCCCTTAACAACGGTGGTTTTGCCTGTGCCCGGCCCGCCGGTTAATACAAACACGCCGTATTTAAGCGAGGCATGAATGGCTTCTTTCTGCGCTTCGGCAAGCTGTATGCCCGCCTCGCGTTCCCACTGGCCGATAATTTTTTCAACGTCAACGCTTTTTATTTTTCCCGGCGCATCACGCAGCGCTATCAGGCGTTTTGCCGTCTGCGTTTCCGCCTGATACAGATATTCCGGGTAAATAAGTCGCAGCCCGCCCACTTCTTCCGTGCGCAGGCGGTCTTCGTCAATCAGTTCTTTAAAAAGCTCTTTTACTGGTTCCGGGTCGGTCTGCAAAAGTTTAACCGTTTCCTGTGCCAAAAGTTCTTCCGGCACGCAGGTATGCCCGGCAGAAGCCGCCATATTAAGGGCATAAACAAGCCCTGCTTCTATGCGCCGCCTGTCGCTGCGACTGCACCCCAGTGCCAGCGCTATTTTGTCGGCCGTCCTGAAGCCTATGCCCGTTACTTCGCCCGCAAGGGCATAAGGGTTTTCCTGCACGCGCACCAGTGCCGTGCTGCCATAGCGCGCCTGTAATTTTGGCGCATAATTGGCACTTACGCCGTGCTGCTCCAAAAACAGCATCAGTTCGCGCATTTCGCTGAGTTCGGCATACGAAGCCGCAATGCTTTCGGCCTTTTTACGGCCTATGCCTGCAACTTCTGTCAGCCTTTCCGGTTCGCTTTCCATAACGGTCAGCGTACGACTGCCAAAATGCTCCACAATACGCGCCGCCATAGTTCTGCCAATGCCCTTAACCGCGCCGGATGCCAGAAACCGCTCAATACCGTCCGTGGTGGAAGGCTTAACTACGCGCAAAGTATCGGCCCTGAACTGGCGCCCAAAACGCACATGCTCACACCATTCGCCTTCCATGGCAATGTTTTCGCCCATATAGGGAGCCATGCCTTTATAGGTAACTGTTGCCAAACCGGCTGCCGTTTTAACGCGCAGCACGCAAAAGCCGCCGTCGCCGCTCTGATATATAACATTTTCCAGTGTTCCCTGCAGCTGTTCCAAATGCTCACCACCGTACAAAACAAACGTTCAGTTTATTATAGCATGTTTTTTTAACTTAATAAACCTCGTCCGCGCAGGCTATTATTTTTTGACAACAGGTTTAAAATTAGCTATAATTAATTAAATACGTTTTAGCCTTTTTCCAAAAAGGCAGGAGGTTCCGCTTTGAAATCCATCGGCACACAAATTGCCATTGATATGTATAATTGCAGCGATATACTTTTGGATGACGTTATCGGCATCGAGCACATGCTCAGCAGCGCCGCAGCGCGTTTCGGCATGGAGCCGAGCGGCGTTTATGTAAACGACGAGGACGGTATTGACGAATATTCCGTGTTTGCGCACTGCAAGCAGGGGCATATTACCATGCACGTTTATCCGGATATGGGCTTTGCCACGATTGATATTTTTACCTGCTTTAAAGAAGCCGACCCCGACGGGCTGGCACGCTTTATGCGCAAATACTTCAATCCCGACAAATCCAAAATCACTTATCTGGAACGCGGCGATTTCGGCAACGAAAGCGATATGAAACCGCGCCGCAAATCGCATACAAAAATCATACGCAAAGCCAAAACCCTTGGCAAAAAATTATCTAAACTGATGATGCGTCCTAAATCAATTTAAACGCTGCCAAAAGGCAGCTTTTTCTTTTACCCTGCATTTAAACGGAGGATTTTATGAAATATATTTTTTGGGATATTGACGGCACGCTGCTTCTGACAGGCCTTGCCGGGGCAGATGCGCTGCGCGCGGCAATCAGAGAACTGTTCGGCGTCGAAAATTTCCAGTTTTCGCATCCGCTGGCAGGCGCAACGGATTCACAGATTATCAAGCAAATTTGCATTGATATAAAAGGGCGCTGCCGTACTTTTGATGCCGCAAACATTTTAATTAACTACCACCGCCTGCTACCAAAATTTTTAAAAGAACGGCAGGGACATTTAATGCCCAATGTAGCCGCAACGCTGGCTTATTTTGAAGGCCTTGAGGGATTTAAAACCTGCCTTTTAACCGGCAACACCACTACCGGTGCTTATTTAAAATTGCAGCGGTACGGAATTGACAAATACTTCGACAGCCACTACGCCGTCTGCGGAGAGCTGAGCGAAGACCGCAGCGAGCTCGCCAAAATCGCCCTGCGCCGTTTGCAGGTAATGTATCCGGAAGAAGAAATCAGCGGCAGCGATATTTTTCTTATCGGCGATACACCCAACGACATTATCTGCGCCAAAGCCATAGGGGCGCGCTGCATTGCCGTGCTGGCAGGCTCTACCTACACCAAAGAGCAGCTTGCGGAGCACGAACCGTGGAAAATTATTGACAAACTGCCTGACGAGCCGCAGAAACTGGTTCAACTTTTTAACGAAGCCTGAGAGGAATTATGAAAAAATTTTTATTAACATTTATTTGCTGCCTTGCCTTACCGGCAGCGGCATTTGCCTATAACGCAAGCGACGTGCAGCAGGTGCAGAGCGGCATCAGCTGCCCCGGTGCGGATTTAAGCGGCGCGGATTTAAGCTATGCCAACTTAAACGGAAACAAGCTGGACAAAGCCGTTTTAAATAACGCCGTACTGTACCGCACAGGCCTGCGCGGCGCAGATTTAAACTATGCAAGCTTTGCCTATGCCAAATTGCAGGAAGCAACCCTGGACAAAGCAAATGCGCAGAATGCCGATTTCAGCTATGCCGGAATGTCTTACAGCTGGCTGTATAAAACAGATTTAACCGGTGCCGTTTTAACGCACGCAAATTTATACAACGCCAAAATGCAAAACGCAGTGCTCACCAATACCGATTTAACCTCTGCCAACCTTTCGCGCAGCAATTTGCAGCACGCACAGCTTAACGGTACCCGTCTTGACCGTGCCATGCTTGATGATGCCGATTTAAGCTACGCCGATTTAACGCTTACTGATTTTGGCCGCGCATTTAAAGATAACGCCAAATTTTAAGCAGCACAATCAGCGCATAACAAAATAAACTGCATATATACAGCAAAACTCCGCAGCATTAAACTGCGGAGTTTTTGTTTTGCTGATTTTAATTTTTAAACGTTTACAGTTTTAAACCTTCCACCCATTTTTGCAGTTCTGCCGCGCCTGTGCTGCCTGCAAAGCGCTTTGCCGGGCGCCACGCCGTTTGTTCGGAACAGGAAGGATGCAGGTATTTATCCGTATCGCCTACGCCGCTGCCGCCGCTTGTTGCAAACGGAATAACGGTTTTACCGGAAAAATCCTCGCTTTCCAAAAAGGTATTAATAATTGTCGGCGCAACATACCACCAAATTGGGAAGCCCACAAAAACGGTGTCATACTGCGCAAAATCTTTTACGCTGCCGCTGATGGCAGGGCGCGAAGATTTATCTCTCATTTCTACCGAACTGCGCGAATTTTTATCCTGCCAGTTTAAATCTGCCGCCGTGTAAGGCTGCGCGGGCGTAATTTCATGCAAATCGCCTTTAACAACGCCTGCCAGCGTTTGCGCCAGCTTTTTAGTAACACCGCTGCACGAAAAATAAGCAACTAATACTTTCTGCATAATTATCCCTCTTTCTCAATAAATTTAAATTTATATTTTCTGCTCTCCGGCAGACCATACATGTTCAGCCCCGGCAGCCTCTGCCGTATTTTGCGCCATGTGTTTTTGCAATCCCATCCACACTTTTAATTATAACACTATCCTGTACCGCCACAGCATTATAAAATTTTATCCTCTGTTGGTTTTATTATAATTCTGTGCAGTTAAAACAACAAATAGTTATAAAACATGATGCTCCATTACTTTTAGGTATAATAAAAAATCAGGGCAGCCGCTCAAATAAAGCAGCCGTCCTGATTTTTAGTTTAAGGTGTAAGCATTACAGCTTTATAATATTCAGCAAAACTTCGGTACATTTTACAAGCGAAGGCACCGGCAGATATTCGTAGCGCCCGTGGAAGTTATGCCCGCCGGTAAAAATATTTGGGCAGGGCAGCCCCATTTCAGATAAACGCGAGCCATCCGTACCGCCGCGCACAGGCACAAGCTGTGGTTCAATACCGGCTCCGCGCATGGCGTTTTCGGCACGTTCAACAATTTCAAACACCGGCGTTATATATTCCTTCATGTTGCAGTACATATCCTGCAAGCTGCATTCCACGCTGCCGGCACCATATTTGTTATTCATAAACGCTGCCAAATCCAGCAAAAGCTGTTTGCGTTTTGCCAGAATGTTCTTATCGTGGTCACGCAAAATCATATCCAGTTCCACGCGGTCGGTGCCGCCTTCAATACGCAGGCAGTGGTAAAAGCCTTCATAGCCGTCTGTATATTCCGGTTTTTCTCCCTGCGGCAGGGCAAGCTGCCATTCCGCGGCCATGGTTACGGCATTGCGCATTTTGTTTTTGGCACTGCCGGGATGTACGGATACACCATTAAAAATTATTTTGGCATTGCAGGCGTTAAAGGTTTCGTAATTAAGTTCGCCCAACGCGCCGCCGTCCACAGTGTAGGCAAAATCAGCCTTAAAGTCAGCTAACGGAAAACCGTCCGTGCCGCGGCCGATTTCTTCATCCGGCGTAAAGGCCAGCAAAACTTTGCCATGCTTAATTTCCGGGTGCTGCAAAAGATATTCACAGGCACTTACTATTGCCGTAATACCGGCCTTGTCATCTGCGCCAAGCAAGGTTGTGCCGCCGGCAGTTAAAATATCCTGCCCTCGGTAAGCCGCCATTTCCGGAAACTCTTTTACGCTCAGTACGCAGCCTGGCGCAAGGTGCATATCACTGCCGTCCCACGCTTTGTGCAGGGTAACCTGTACGTTTTCGCCACTTGCCTCGCTGCTGGTGTCCATATGGGCAATCAGCCCGATAACAGGCGCGGCTTCTTCTGTGTTGGCAGGCAGCTCCGCCAGTACATAGCATTTATCCGTTACCTGCACATTTGCAAGGCCGAGTTCCGTAAGTTCGTTTTTTAAATGTTCCGCAAGCTGCCACTGGCCTTCGCTGCTTGGCAGCTGAGCGCTTCTTTCATCGGAAGCGGTATTGATTTTCGCATACGCAGTAAACCTTTTTACAAGGCGTTCCGCATTAAGTTCATACTTCATTTGTATCCTTCTTTTCCAAATATTCCTGCCATAATTGGCCGATAGTTTTATGCAGAAGCGGATGTACTATATCCGGCGCAATTTCTGCCAGCGGGCGCAGCACAAAATCACGGTTCTGCATATCGGGATGCGGCACGGTTAAATCGGGTTCGTTAATAATTTCGCTGCCGTAAAAAAGCAAATCCAAATCTATAATGCGCTCGCCCCAGCGGCGCAGGCGTACTCTGCCCATTTCCAGTTCGGTTTGCAGCAGCATTTCAAGCAGCTGCCGCGGCAAAAGCTCCGTCTGCACTTCGCATACCGCATTTAAAAAACGCGGCTGGTCGGTAACGCCGTAAGGCTCGGTATCAATATACGCAGAAACCTTCGTTATCTGCAAGCCCTTTTCACGCAGACGCTGCAAGGCACCGTCAAGGTTCTCCTTTAAACTGCCCAGATTCGTGCCAAGCGCCACATAAGCCGTTACCTGCATAAAACCGCCTCCAGCATCCGCACGGTACGCACGTTTTCTTTAACGTCATGCACGCGCACCATCTGCGCACCGGCATACACGGCCTGGCAGCTTAAGGCAATCGTTCCTTCAAGCCTTTCCTGCGGCGGCAGCCCGCCCAGCGTTTCGCCGATAACAGTTTTACGCGAGGCAGCGAGCAGCACGGGGTAACCCAAGCCTACCAGCGCGTCCAGCCCTTGCAGCAGCGCAAGGTTCTGCTCCGTATTTTTGGCAAAGCCGATGCCGGGGTCAAGAATTATTTTATCCGCGCCGATGCCTGTTTCCTCTAAAAGCAGCGCGCGCTGTTTAAGATAGGCTGCAACTTCCGCAACAACATTTGTATATTCACAGTTTTGCTGCATGGTTTTAGGCGTGCCGCGCATATGCATTAAAATTACCGGCACTTTGGCAGCAGCCGCAACTTCTGCCATCCGCCCGTCACCTGTCAAAGCCGTAACGTCGTTAATAATATCGGCTCCGGCGTTAACGGCTTCCTGCGCAGTAAGCGCATGATATGTATCAATGGAAACAATGCTGTGCGGAAAGCGTTTTTTTATTGCCGTTATTGCCGGCACCACACGGCGCACTTCTTCCTGCTCCGTTACGGCACCCGCGCCGGGGCGCGTGCTTTCGCCGCCTATATCCAAAATTTCCGCTCCGTCATTCAGCATTTGCTCCGCCTTTTGCAAAACGGCTTCTTCGCCGCTTAAGCGTGAGCCGCTGTAAAACGAATCGGGCGTTACATTTAAAATGCCCATAATGCGCATTTTTTCGTAAGTAATTTTTCTGCCGTCCGTCAAAACGGTTACAGGCTGCTGCCCGTCAAGAAAAGTTTGCAGTTCCTTTTGCAGCGCTGCCAGCCCGAAAAAGTTCATCTGCGCCAGCTTGCGCGCCAGAATGCGGTAATGCTTAACCGTACCAAGCAAAACAACGTCCATGCGCTCCGTATTGTTTAAAATGCAGTTTGCCGGAACAGCGCAGTCGCCGCCGGCAGCCAGCATTTCCTGCTTTAAAATATTGGCAGCCGGTGTACGCACCGCCGTAATTTTTAAGGGAATAATTCTGCTTTTGGACGCAAAAATGCCAACGCTGGCAGGATGCACCCCCAGCGCGGCAATTTCATGTACAAGGTTATGTTCATTAAGTTTAATAATCATGCCTGCCAGCCTTTCTCCACGCAGGCAAAAGCATTATGGTTGTGGATGCTCTCAATGCTTTCTACCGTTACTTCATACCATTTAATGCGTTTGTCGGCCTCCAGGCGCAAAGCAATTTCACGCACGGCATCTTCAACAAAACGCGGGTTATCGTAAGCCTTTTCCGTTACAAATTTTTCGTCCGGGCGTTTTAAAAGGCTGTACACGGGCGCGCTTGCACCTGCCTCTGCCATTTCCGCCAGTTCTTCAATCCATACAAGGCCGTCAGCTTCAATTTCAATCCGCGCCAGCGCACGCTGGTTATGCGCGCCATAGTCGCTTATTTCCTTACTGCACGGGCATAAAGTCTGCACCGGCACTTCTGCCATAATACGCAGTTTAAACTCGTCTTTCTTTTCTGCCGTCAGCACGCAGTTTAAATCCATCGGCGCGCGCTGCCCCGTTACCGGCGAAGTTTTATAAATAAAATACGGAAATTCCATTTGAATAAAGGCTTTTTCTGCCTGCAAATGCTCTTTCAGCTTGTCAAGCACTTCTTCAAGCCCTGTAGGGCTGATGGCGCCGACGGTCTGCATACATTCCACAAAGCGGCTCATATGCGTTCCACGTATCTCGTGAGGCAAATCCACCGCCAGGCTGATGGTTGCCACGCTGTGCTGCTCGCCCTGCTCCTTATCCTTTAAAATAACGGGCCAGCGCAGATTTTTGATGCCTACATGTTTAAGAGGTATGCGGCGCATATCAGTTTGAGACTGTACATCTTTCATTATAAATCACCCCTGTAAATGCAGCCGCTGGTTTTGGTTTCCCAAACCTCAACTTCATATAAATCATAATTGGCGCCGTGCAGCAAATCTTTAAGTTTGTTCCATACCCAAACGCTGATGTTTTCTGCCGAGGGCTGCGGCAGAATATCATTAATGCAGGCGTGGTCCAGATGCACCAGCACGTTTTCTTTTACAATGTTTTTCAGACGGATAAAGTCAATAACCATGCCTTCATGGTCGGGCGTGCCCTGTACCTTAACCACCAATTTATAAGTATGTCCGTGCAGCCTTTCGCACTTGCCGTTATATTCCGGCAGGTAATGCGCCGCGTCAAATTCAAATTCTTTTAAAACTATCATATATCCTCCGTTAAACAATCAGCCCGCCAAAATCAGGCTGCTGGCGCAAAGCCTCATATGCCACAATCGCCACCGAATTGGAAAGGTTCAGGCTTCTTGCTTCGGCAATCATCGGTATGCGCACGCAGCAGTCGGCGTATTCATTGCGCAGCTTTTCCGGCAGCCCGGCCGTTTCTTTACCAAAAATAAGCAGGCTGTCCGGTGCATACTGCACGTCCGTATAACGCTTGTGCGCTTTCGTCGTCAGTAAATAACGCGGGTTGTCCTTATATTTTTCCAAAACTTCGTATACGCTGTCATAATAATGAATATCTACCAAATGCCAGTAATCCAGCCCGGCACGTTTTAAATATTTATCTTCAACAGAAAAACCGAGCGGGCGCACCAGGTGCAGATGGCAGCCCGTAGCTGCGCACAGGCGCGCAATATTGCCTGTATTGCCCGGTATTTCCGGCTCAACCAATACGATATGCATTAAATCACTTTCCTTCCCTCAAAATCTTTTCTACGCGTTCACGCATCGTCAGCTTGCGTTCCGGCTTGGTTTCCTTACCCTTCTTGTCTTTCTTATCGTCATCTTTATGGCTGCCCATATAATTTTTCAGGTATTCGGCCTTTGCTTTTTCCGCTTCCTTTAAATCCTTATCGCTTAAAGTAAGCATGCTCTGGTAAATACGCATAATTTTTTCGCAGTACTGGCTGCCCATAGCCCAGGTGCCGTTAAGGCCCGACCATTTATCAACTATGCCGCGTTCCATACGGATGGCATGCGCCAGTTCATAACGCGGGTCAACAATATCCGTTGAAGGGTGCTTTTTGGTAGTATAGGCAAGCAGATGCTGAATGTGTGCACGTACGCCGATTTCCGGCTCGTCAAAATATTCGCCTTCCACACCGCCGCCGGTTGTGCCAAGCCCGCAGTAATTATTCTGTTCTGGTTTTACATCGCCGGTAAAGCTGAAAAAGCCGGTTTCAATAATGGCCTGCGCCAGCGCAATGTCTTCACGCACGCCTTCACGCCCGGCCTCCGTCCAGTACAAATCAACCAGCTCATCAACGGAACAATTCGGGTCGGTATTATTAAGGTAAATAAGTGCGGCAGCCTGTTCTTTGGTTGCTTCAGCCTCACCAAAAATACCTATTTTTTTATAATCTTTAGGCAGCCCCGCCATGTTTACTTTGGCTGCCGGTTTTCTGGCCTTACCGGTTTTAACCGTATTTTTAGCAGTTGCTTTAGGTTTTGTAACGCTTCTTGCAGAAATGGTTTTATCATCTGCTTTGGCAGACTTACCCTTTTTTAAATTGTTTTTTATTATTTTAGCCGCTGCCGTTGCAACCGTGCTTTTGGCGTTTTTAGGAATTGTTACGGCACGCGGCGCTGCCTGGGCATTAGCTGCAAAAGCCGTTAAGCATGCAATGGCAACCGCTGTCATGGTACGTTTTTTTAATTTCACATTCATTCTCCTTGCCTGTATTAAAAATTTTAATTAACTGCAAATATACAAATAAATTTTACATCATGCACGGGCAAACTGTAAAGGCGTTTTACTTTTGTTTCATTACAATTCACAATTACTATAATTAAAAGAGATGTGTTATAATAAAAATAAGCATATGAAAAAGAAAAATCCTATAGGACTGGTTTTTAAGACAATAATTACTGTGTCAACCACTTTTAAGTATATTAACCATGCCTGCTTTATGCTGTGCCACGAAGGCCACAACATTATTTTCGACCCGTATCTGGAAGGATGCCCCAAATTTAAACCGGGCGACACCGAAGCCTTAAAGGGCCTGAATGTAGAATATATTTTAATTTCCCATGCACATTTTGACCATATCGGCAGCGCTTTTGAAATTGCCAAAGCTTGCAATGCCACGGTAATTTCCACCGCCGAAGTATGCGGCCTTGCCGGAGAAGCCGGTATTAACGCACACGGCATGCACCTTGGCGGCACCCACAAATTTGATTTTGGCCATGTACGCATTACGCCTGCCTTCCACGGCAGCGGCGTAGCCGGCGGCCATGCCTGCGGCTTTATTGTAGATTTTTACGGCACCAAACTGTACTTTGCCGGCGATACCGCTCTTTACAGCGATATGCAGCTTTTGCAGCGCCTTGACCCGTTTGATTATGCCGTACTGCCTATCGGCGACAACTTTACCATGGGCCCGGCCGATGCTGCCATTGCCGCAGAATTTTTAAAAGCAAAATACGTTATTCCTATCCATTACAACACCTGGCCGCTGATTGCCCAGGACCCCGAAGCCTACAAAGCCAAAGTTGAAGCTGACGGCAGCGCTAAGGTACTGATTGTAAAACCAGGCGAAAGCATTGAGCTGGAATAAAATTTAATATTGATGGGCAAAACGCCAAAGCAGCTGCTTTGGCGTTTTTTAGTATGCAGAAATAAAAAAAGCAGCCTTCGTTTGAAGACTGCTGATTTTACATGGTGGGCGCTAACGGGATCGAACCGCTGACATTCTGCTTGTAAGGCAGACGCTCTCCCAGCTGAGCTAAGCGCCCGAATGGTGACCGGTGGGGGAATCGAACCCCCGATACCGCCGTGAAAGGGCGGTGTCTTAACCGCTTGACCAACCGGCCAGGTGGCTCCCCGAGTAGGACTCGAACCTACGACGCCCTGATTAACAGTCAGGTGTTCTACCGGCTGAACTATCGGGGAATTTCACTGTGGTGCTGACCACATATGCTATTATACGTTTTTAATGCGTTCTTGTCAACACTTTTTTTAAAAATTTTTTAAAATTATTTTACAGCAATTTTTACAACTATTTTCTGCACTGCCGAAGGCTCATTTTCCGTATTGCAGCCGGGGCGGTGCAGCTCCCACGGAAACAGCACTGCAAAGTCGCCTGCGTTTAAAACAACATGGTCTTTTTCTTCAATGTTTTCAAAAAACAGCAGGTCGCGTTCCTCTGCGTAATCCTCAACTACTTTTACATCAGCAGTGCGCGGCGCAAAATAAATCTTTTCCGTTCCTTTGCCAAGGTACTGCACATCTATATATTTGTTGTGCGCTTCCGGCTTTTTGGTGCCGCGGTCTGCCGTGGTGTAGTTTTCAACATTGGCATACATTTTTTCGCCGTCCAGCACATATCTGCCGTCCGCAACTTTGCTGAAATCAGTAGCTGCCAGATATTCCAGTGCTTTGCGGAGGTCTTCGCTTACATAGGGAAGCAGTTTTTCAATATCGTTTTTATGTCCAAAAATCATCTTCTCAACCTTCTTTCGTTAAATATTTGTTATATTCTGCGCTGCCGCTAAAAATCCTTTGCAAAAAGCCTGCTTTTATTATAAAATTGTGCATATCGCTATTTAAAGAAAGGACGAAACCGTGAGCTATTTAAATGTTACCAACGTATCACATTCTTTTGGCGGCCGCCAGATTCTGGAGAATGTGTCTTTTAAATTAATGCGCGGCGAGCATGTAGGGCTTGTCGGCGCCAACGGCGAAGGCAAATCTACCTTTTTAAACATTGTTACCGGCCATACGCTGCCGGATGAAGGCAAAGTAGAATGGCCCGGCAAAGTAACTGTGGGCTACCTTGACCAGCAGAGCACGCTGCAAAAGGGCATGACCATCCGCGAAGTGCTGCGCACCGCTTTTGACGGCATGTACAAAATGGAAGCCGAAATGCTGGAGCTGTACGAAAAAATGGGCGACGCTACTCCCGAAGAAATGGACAAAATGATGGAAACCGTCGGCGAAATACAAACCGAGCTGGAACACGGCGGATTTTATTCGCTGGACAGCAAAATTGAAGAAACCGCCAACGGGCTTGGGCTTGGCAGCATAGGGCTCGACCGTGACGTAGCGGAACTCAGCGGCGGTCAGCGCAGCAAAGTGCTTTTAACCAAGCTTCTTCTGCAAAATTCTTCCATTCTGCTTTTGGACGAACCTACCAACTATCTTGACGTTGAACATATTGAATGGCTGACAAAATTTTTGCAGAACTACGAAAACGCTTTTATTTTAATCAGCCACGACATCAGCTTTTTAAATAAAGTAGTTAATGTTATTTACCACCTGGAAAACTGCGAGCTTACCCGTTACACCGGCAACTACGACAAGTTCCAGGAAATGTACGCCATTTACAAGGCGCAGAAAGAAGCGGCTTATGAACGCCAGCAGCAGGAAGTTGCCAAGCTGGAAGACTTTATTGCCCGCAACAAGGCACGCGTGGCCACTACCAACATGGCAAAAAGCCGTCAGAAAAAACTGGACAAAATGGAAATGATTGAAAAACCGCGCGAAAAGCCCAAAGCGCATT